>Ga0214545_1001664_pt1 | contig 41978 bp, 27 predicted proteins | sample CNSS4metaG_FD_160064 | JGI IMG/M metagenome (GOLD analysis project Ga0214545, IMG submission 160064) | Root nodule microbial communities from cowpea collected in UCLA plant growth center, Los Angeles, California, USA - CNSS4 | ecosystem: Host-associated > Plants > Roots > Nodule | place: USA... | reverse complement strand
TATAGTTTTTTTTATTTATATTTTGTTGAATAGCATGACAGAAAATTTGTAATATTAGTCATGCTTTCTTAGACTAATGGATACTTTCTTGGAAATAATTCTTCATATATTGGTGGTGAGCATGATAAAAACATTGGTTCTTGATTTTACTATGATTGTCATCTCATGGGTTACTTAAAAATTTATTTAAATATTTGAATAATAAAAAAATAATAATAATTTTTTTAGGTGGGTTGGTGAGCCAACCCACTTAACCTACCAACCCGTGGTAGGTTGAGTCGGGTTACAAAATTTATGGCTCACCAGAAAGTGAGCCGGGTTGGGTTCACTCATTTTGAACCCGGCTTGTGGTGAGCCAACCCGTGTGAGCCGGGTTGGCTCACTTTGACATGTCTACGTACGAGAAGTGATGCCGGGTGATTTCATCGCTGAGGTCCTTTATCTTGACCGACATACGGTTGTACCGATCGAGATAACTCCTCAACGACTCCCCATCCTTCTGCCGGATATTCACCAAATTATCTACCGTTAGGATAGCCGGCCGCAGGGGTGCAAACTGCGTGCTAAACCTGGCCTTCAGAGCGGCGAAGGAGTCGATGTTGTTGGCCGGTAGCTCAGAAAACCACTCCAGCGCCTCTCCCGTTAGGGAGGTCGAGAAAACGCGACACCAAATCGGGTCACTCACTGCGTGGAACATCATCTGGTGCGTGAAGACCCGCATGTGGTTGTCAGGGTTCATCGTGTCGTCGTACTTGTCGAACGTCGGCATTTTCCATCTCTCCGGTAGCGGCGTCTCCAGAATGAATTGAGTGAAGGGGAAGTTCCCCGCCGCGTGGATCGGTTGTCAAGAAGGGTGACCTCCCTTGTTGGCCCCAGAGCTTTCGGCCATCGTGTGAGAAAGGTTTCCCCTTGATGCTTGTGTCTTTTCTACCCGAAGGGGCTGTGATTGCTCCTGCCCTGTCGGGGGCGGGCGACTTTCCACCCGCTCGGCGTCCCGATGTTGCTGCACCCGACTCAATCTGAGCAGATCAGGCACAGTGGGTGTTGACGGGATACCCTGCTCCTTTCGTCGAAGGGCGGCGTTCTCCTCACGTAGAATCTGCATCTGCACCTCATAGTTCCTCTACATCTCATCCATCCTCTGCTGCATTGCCCTAATCATTTCCCTCGTGTTTGCTTGATCATCTGCCATCCTTCCTCCGTCCATGTTGCTAGTTCGGTTCCTCGTGGTCACCATAAAGGTGTATGGTCTAAAGATGACTGCTCGGCCCCACGGTGGGTGCCAAAATGTTTCGGGTGTAGGGACCAAGAGTCTACTAAAAGTCTCTTCAATCTTACTCCTCTTCTTGAAATCTCCTCTTCTCGCAACTGCAATAACTTCTTCTCCAAGAAATTCACTTCCTCGCTCGATCGGTTGAACAGACGATCGGGGTACCTGTCTAAAAGGTTCTGATGCTTAAGTCAGTTAAAGAACCGATCGGTGTATCAGTGTAACTGCCGTAATAAATGCGAATTAAAGATCCTCACCAACCTACCTTTGGGCCCTATTTATAGTTTTCGGTGTGGGCCTGTGATTAGGATTCCTTAATCACAGCCCAATGATCCTCTAATCAAGATTACTGACTTGTTTAACGTTAATTAATCCGATTGGCTGGTGTTGTTTGGCCGTGCGACCGATGGCCACTTGACTGGGCTGGTTATATCTTGATTTTAACAAGTGAATCATTCGCTTATAACTTATGGACCGATGGTCATATATAAAGCGCTACACGAACCTTAGGAGATTGACCGACCGATTGACCCGGTGGCTGGTCAAATGATTGTCCTTTATCAAGTTAATGCGCTGTTCGTGTGGGACCGAAGGACAGATGGTCCGTTGTGGAGTAAAGCGTAATTAATATGTAGGCTGACCAGCCGATTGTTTTTTTAAGTTGAGACTCGTTTGTGATACCGATAGACCGATGACCCCTAACATGGTTCGTTTGCGAGGCCGATCGACCGATGGTTCCTTAAGATATACGTGGTTTATTTGTTCGCCCGATTGACCGATAGTCCTATATTGTTCATCCGTGAGGCCGTTCGACCGGTGGGTATATTTTTTCGTACGAGTCCTCCCAACTTTGTTCGATGGATCCGAGGACCGGGCGTGGTCGATGGCCCGATGGGGCATACAGTACACATTTCTTCACAATTCGAGAGATAGTGATTGAGTGTGTGGTTGAGTTGAGTGACTCAATTCCATAGTGAGAGATAACTTATATATATCTGAGTTTCGTAGGTAACTCGGTTCACCCAAGATTCACTCTGAATAAACCAGGTCGCAAAATAAAACTCTGTAAAATGTGAAAAAAATTGGCATTATTACCTCATTCAAATTTGAGGTGGGCCACAGCGTCACTTTGACGGCTGTGCACAAAATAGTACAAAGCTATAATTTTTGTGGCATATTGGTCATTTAGATTCCTTAAATAATATGGCAAAGTTGGTGATGATGGAGAGCCACAATGATGCTGTCCTTATATTCATAACTGGTAAGGAAGAAGAAGTAACCAAGAAACTGCGTTCTGTCTCCTTGCTTCACAGAACTGCATGCGCCCTCTCATTTTCTCAGAACCTTCGTTTTTTTCTTCTTCTCTTCAATTTTTTTAGTCTGGCCATGGAGATGAGTGGTAGCAGCAGCAAGAAGAGGAAGCTAATTTGCAGCGAAGACGACGACGAAGCCCAAATGGAGACGTTCTTCGCTTTGGTGAGAAACATCCGCGAGGCACGTGATCGATGGATGGGTTTGAAGTCGGGTGACAGAAGGAGCAAGAGGGGTGAGATTATGAGTAAGGAAGAAAATAGTAGGGTTGGGGTTTGGAAACCAACGTTTCAGGTTGAGGATTTCGCTTATGAGGAAGCTGAGCAACGAAAATCAGGTTCAGAGCCTAGTGCTTCTCAGAGGGAAAACTGTGAAAAGAAAGAGGGTGCAGAAAAGGGTATTGATCTGAGTCTTTCACTTTGAGAACTTGTGTTTTCTTGATCATGTCTGAAACCTATAAAGGGGTGTCTTATCTCTCTAACCTCATTTGTAGATTTGTGGTTATTAGTTAATGTGGTTTTTGCTTTTCTCCTCTACTGTATTTCGAACTTAATAATAATGGTGCCTTTTCACTTCCATGGCAGTGCTTGGGAAAGAAGGAGGAAGGAGATAAGTTATAATATAAATTTATAATATTTTAGAGGTTTAAGTTGCTTAAATATTTTATTATTTTTAGTTCATTTTTTATTAAAAGATTATCGGTATTCAAAACTTTTATAATTCTTTATGTAAAAATTAATTTTTATGATTACTTATTATATATTAAGAATATAATCCATCATGATATAAGTGAAACAATATCCGAATTAATGTTAGTTTTCTTGAAATTTTTTAGGCTTTTTTACAAAAGGTTATGTTTTGAAATTTTATTTACAAAATAAGATTAGTTGATTTTAATTTTTTTTTACATATTAATGTGGAGTCATCATAATTCATGACCACGTTCAAAGTGAAGTGGTTGTGGCCATAATCAATTTCTTTTTAAAGAAGTCCTTATGATAGGTAACAATTTCTTTGTTATTAAAGAAATGAATTGTCATGTATGTTAACGACTTCAGTTTTGTATAATTCTTTTTAATTAATTGGTTTTCTTTAAGTGTGGATATTAAATATTTTCTTGTTTTTATCTTAGATGATTTATACAATTAATTAACATAAATAATTGGTAAAAATTAGTAAATTCTAGATAAAATTTGTTAGAATTAATAATATTTTTCATTAAACTAAAAGTATTAAGATCATTACATTAGAAATATTTTTATTCCAATATTATTGTTTTTAGTATTAACAACAAAATCAACTAAAATAAAAAAACAAAAAAATTATTTAATCTCTACACTTAAAAAATTCAATTAATAAAAAAAATACACAAAACTAAAGTCATGACATATATGATTTCAGTTCAATTTAAGATTACGCGTAAACTGTTATGTATCATAATAACCCTTTTTTATATAAAAAAAAAAAAAAAATACCGACCACACTCACTTTGAATATTGTCATGAGTTTTAACGATTTTACTCTTATGTAAGACAAAATCAACTAACTCTATTTTGTAAATAGGAGTTCAAAACAACTTTTTTAAAAAAGTTGACTTTTTTATGTCTAACATTTTTATAACTAAGTTCTTATCATTATGTTTGTTTTTTGTAATGAAATAGTGTTATTTTTATAGTTTATTGTCATGCTAAGGATGTGAGATTTTGTGATTAATGTAAAATAATATTTTATTTTTATTTTTATTTTTTTATTGAAAAAATATTGAAGAATCAAAATAGTCTAATACTAATGAAAAAAATCTCTAGATCTTTAAGTACGACGATCTCGTTGTCTGACAATTCTTTTCTCACATATCTTTCACATATAAAAATAAGTTAGATGAATAACAATCACATCACATAATTAATGGAAAGAAATAAAAATATAAATACCAATTAAAAAATATACAAATTTTTAATACTTAATAAAATAATGGAAACGTGATTGAAATTACTCAAATTATTATATTTTAAAGTGTTATTATTCCTTTTATCGGAATTAAATCTTTAATAAAATGTTTTAAAACTTAATACCACTAAAAAAAGAGAACTTCATCTTACTAAAGTTCTATTCAATTGAAACTTATGAAAGATGTAATTTCAGTTCCTATATAATAATTAAAAATGTATTATTTTTAAAAAATTAAAATATTAAAAACAAAGGACTTGTAAAATAGGAGATAAAACTATTTACATTTAGTAGAATTGCCAAAACAAACCACCCGACTCGACTTGGTCTGGTCCACCACGGTTGGTCACTTTCACTTAGTGAGTTAACCTAATTCGACTTACTTATTAGTGAGCTCAAAAAATTTGTGTCTGGTCCAACTTACGACGAGTTTGTGGGTTAAATAGGTTGGTTTACTTACAGAAAATTACAATTTTTTTTAAATCTACATTTTTTTTAAATATGTAACTAAAATCTAAAAATTGCAAACTTATTTTAAAAATTTATTTTTTCTCATTTTAGATAATAAATAAATCATTCATCCCTATATTATACCTTACTACCTTAGTAGATCGGATCTATTTTAAACTATATTGACATTTGCAAAAAAAAAAAATTTAAGCTAATCCAACTCAAACATATGGTGGATTGATTTAACTTCCAGATTTTAATTCATTTTGACAATTCTAATATTTAAAAGCGAGCAAATATAATAAAACAATAAATGTTGTTAGTTTCTCACAATGACAAAAATTAAGAAAGAAAACTTCATAAAAGAGTTATTCATAACAAATATTACATAATATTTTAAACATCACTGACTATTGAAAAAAGTATAACCTTAATTAAATTTTAAATACTCATATTTAGATATATTTTATTAATTTTTCATTAAAACAAAATTAACGTGAATATGCAATTAACTTTGAAAGGAGTATTTTATTTTTTCTTTTTATTTTTTCCTTTATAAATATAAAATCCTTAATGGTTTTTTTCATGTTATCACATATTAAAGTTATTTTTTCTTTAATACAAACATAACTAACAATTATTAAAATCAAATATGTGCTCGATTACTTTAACTTAATGAACATCTTTATTTGTTCATTAAAACACCTTTGAAAATATACACGTCCAACGATTTCTTGACTCCTTAACAATCAATCTTCTTTGAGCTCTTTGAATTTAATATCTAAAATTTTGCTCAGTGAGCAAGTACAAAAAGTTCTCAACCAAAGAATCCACCAAACGAGACCATACTCGCTTAAAAACCAAACAACCATGAGCTCTCTAAATTTTAGGAAAATGAATTTTCCACAACTAGTCGTTTACTCACTATGTGACCAGAGCCCCGATAACCTTGTTTAAAAGGCTCGTCCAACGAATTGACTTGCTCAAATAGTAAAACAACTTTAGATTTCTAAATTTTCACAAATTGAATTTCATTTATTTGTTAGTTGGCTCGCCTAATAAGTCTCCACAATTTTAAAAGCTCCACAAATACATCATATCATCAAATTGGTTTCAAAATTTTGGTTTATATCGTTTCTTATATATCCAAGTGTTACGTTTGGTGTAAAATAAAATCAATGAAAACCAATTTAACTAGTCATTGAACCTACTTTTCTATACTCAAAAACCAACAACCATCACATATCCAAAAACCATTAACACATATCAACTAATCAAGTCAATCAGAATGATTATATTCCTCACATATTCAAATTATCTAGTCAAATATGTTACGATAAAACAAATAGTTTTTTTTACCTAAATTGAGTCTTTGACTCAATAACTCTAGCTCTTGCAAAATACTCTTTGTACATTAAAAAGCTTATATCAATAATTTGAACACATCCTAATGACAGTCCTAGTCAATCAAATATTTATTTTGAACATCCATTTAAGTCACATGCTAAGATCCTTTAACACAAAATAAAAATTAGCCTACTCAAAGTAAAATTGTGATTGACTAGGATTGTATATGTTATACATCAAGACTCTTGTTGTGAACATTGATTTTCACAAAGATGAGTGGATTGGTTAGAATCTTAGATAAAGTGCGGAGGAAAGAAAAATTATAGTTTTAGAGTAATGATAGTCTTTATGTATACAAAAAATGTTGACTATGTTTTTAGTCCTTAACTTTCACTGAAATTTTGAATTAGTCCATCTTTGAAACTTTAGACCAATTCAGTTCCTCGTTTTTAGAAATGTGTGAATTAATTCTTTTAACCAATCTTTCTTTTAAGTTTATGTGATATTTTAAACTTGTTTCTCAGCTAACATTGAAGTGAAAATGTGTCAAACAGTGTAAACAACTCAAATATTATCATGAAATGCATTTGAAACGTCAAATAAATTTAACAATATTTGATTAAAGGGACTAAATTAACATATTTTTGAAAATTGGAGTACTAAATTGTGTCAAATTTTCAAATAGAGATTATATCTAATTTTCATCGGAAGTTAAAAAACTAAAAACATATTTAATCTTAAATAAAAAACTCAAATAAATTTTGTATATTAATAATAAAACATTTCATCTCTATTTATAAATATCACTTCTATTCTTAATTATTTTATTGATTCCTTACCTTAGTACTTATTTTACCGAGCCAATTATTTATCTTTTATAAGTTATTTTTTCAAACACTAAGATATAATAAAAATTAAAATTAGAAATATCGAATATATACCTATTTGTTTTTTTTTTTTTCCTTCTTCTAAATTATATCTTATTATATTTTAATACATTATGAAATGAATTATGACAGAAAACTATCATGAATGTTTGATATTTAAAATTAAAAAAAAAATACTCTAGTTTTAGAAAAGTCATTATTTATGTAAGAATAAAAGTTTAAAAACTTAAACTAAAACGGTGTTAGAGTTCAATTTATATTTTGTAAAAGTTGTAAAGTTTAAAAGTTAATTGAAAAAAAAAAAGAGAATAAGATAGGAGTTTTTATTCATAAAAGTGGATAAATTTGAAAAGATTAAATAATTTTATATTATGCATATCATACTTTTTTATTGTTTTGAAGTAATATTTTTATAAGTGAAAGTCAAGAGTGTAAATTTTAATAAAAAATAAGTTTGTGATTTTCTTTTTTATTGTGGCTAGGAAATTTAATAATTTTTTTAATTTGAATGGATTAAAGAGACTTGATAAATATAAATATCGTATAAGACTTCACAAAGTATTAAAAGGTGGAAATATAATGAATCAATTGAGCTTAAATAATATTTTTAAACTTACTTTTATGAAAGGTGATGTTACATCATAAGAATAAACACGAACGTGAAATTATAGCAATTTTAAATATAAAAAGGAGAATGAAGTGTGATGGTTGAAGAAAATAAGAAAACAAATAAAAAATTCGTAAGAACTTTGAGTAAAGATGAAAAATTCAACCCAAAAGGAATTTAAGATAAAACATGTTACCTTCAATCTCCATGAATAACTGTTTTTTTACATCAAACTATTCTTTTAAACCTTCAAATAACAAGTCATTTTTTAGCATCTAACTACTCATTTAAATCTTCAAATAGTAACTCATTTTTGTCGTCTTATCAAATCTTAACAAGGAATAATATTCCAATATATCTTATTTTTTATACCTTAACAAGTAAATATAATTTTTATTGTGTTGGACGGAGGTTGGGTTGGGGGGAAAATGGGATGTTTATGTATCACAAACGTTTTATTTAGTAAACATGATTTTATATTTAAACAAAATTGTCCCAAACTACCATACAAGAAACATCCCGCGTGAGACACATGATGACTTATTTCCTTAATTTGCTTAATTTTGTACGGTTCTCGTGTTTCCCTACGCGTTTTAACTTTGACCACATTTCCTATACTAACTTGCCACGTTGATATTAGATTGTATAAGCCAAATATACAAAAACATTTTTGAAATAAATAGAAATAAAATACAGGAGTTTTTTAAGAATTAAGTATCGAAATGTTTTATTAAATTAAAGATATAATTATTGAATTGGTTTCTAATTTTTTTAAGTTTGTTAAATTTGGTTTTCGAAATTTTAAAATATTTAATTTGGTATCTTTATTTTTTAAAGTATATTGATTTAGTATTTTCTGTTATATTTCAATTCACGATGTTTGTATTATGGTGAGTTGTTATTATGCAACAAATAAAACAATTAATCTTAATATCATATTGAATACACTTTATCAAGGAAACATCAATAGAAAGACTAAAATGATGTTAATTACACCTAACAAACAAATCAACTCAATTAACAATTTTACTCACATTTCTATTGCATACCGATAGCTCACCAGTATACAAACAACATTAATTAGAATATAACGAGAGGTACTAAATTGAACCATTTTAAAAAAATAAGAATACCAAATTGAATCTTCTAAAAATTCGAGAACCAAATTGAACTTTCTAAAAAATTAATGACCAAATTGAACCAACTCAAAATATTAGAGACCAAATCAATAATCATCCCTAAAACAAATATATCTCTATATCTAATCACATTTATATTCATTTTTTATAAATTTAAAAAGTCTTATTCCAGAGTACTTTTATAAGCTATAATCAGTTATGTGTGAATTTGTGAAACGAAATTAATAATTTTATAAAAGATTATGATGTTTAAAAATTATGACTTTAACCTATTTTTTTATATTTCTGGAAATAATTATGAAAAAAATTCTTCTACAACCATATTCTATATATACACATTTTATATGAGTGTCTTTTAACTTATTCTTAAAACAAATGGTTTGCAAAAATAAGATCCCCAATACACGACTAGTTTTTCAATATTTAGCTTCACTATTTTGTTTCAAATCTGATTTTTATCATTCTTTTAGTTTTAAAAAATCAAATAACTTATTTTTCCTTTTTATATTTATGAACTAATTTTGTAATTAATTTTATTAAATACTTTTAATTCAACCCATTAGCTTTTAAATTTTCAATAACTTAAAATTTGCAACAACATATAAAGTCAAAGTAGCTCTCCTTTGCTGCCATGCCTGTTGTTGTTGTTATTGACTGGTAGCGGAAAGGTGAGAAGTAATAAATAATAGGTTCTAGAAAATGACATAGAAGCATGACATCATAGAATGTTGTCATGCATCAGTCAGAGTGACACGTGTTTGAGTAGTTTTTAAGATTCCTTGATGCGTCATTTTCACGCTGTCACATCTAATACATTACAGTGCTATGACACACAGCCAAAGTCACGTTGTACCTACTACTCTAACCATTTAATATCTACACAATCAATTAAGATTTCTCAAAGAAAAAAAAAACATAGCCAAACAAAAATATCATACAGCAAAACGAATTATTATGATGCTAATTTTTTAATTAAAGTTAAAATTTTATCTTCAAATTATATAATAAATTCAATAAAATATACTTTTAAAGGTAAAAGTAAATTACACAAAAACATCATTTATACCTAAAACAGAATGTAAATTTTATCTTAAACTATATGTGGTCTATTTTCATAATTCTTTTATAAACATTTTTAAGAATAAAAAGTAAAAAATTATGTTTCATAAATTTAAATTAGTTTTATAGTTCACCTATATAATTTATTTAAATTTTTATTTTAGCTTATATACAAACTAGTTTTTACGTTTTTTTTTAATTTTATAAACTTTTAAAAAGTATATAATCTAAATTAGTTTTATAGTTCACCTATATAATTTTACAGTTTAGGAATCGAAAAATAATTAACCTGCAATTTTGATTATTGTCTTTATCTCAAATTTTGATTCTATTAGATTTTTATACTTAAAAAGTGAATGAATGTGGTTTTTTCTTTTTGTCTAACAACGATTATTGTATTGTTTTTTGACATGACAAACGATAAATCAACATCTTCGAGTCAACATCTTAAAAGAAAAGTGTGATTTATTGTTTGTCACGCCCAAAAAAATAGTTAATATTATTGAACGATAAAAATTGTATTCATAATTTCTTAAATATAAGGACTTAACATGATCAAAGTTTGAGATACGAATGAAAATAGAAAATCATGTTAGATACAAAAAACATAGTCAACCATTTACAAACATACCTTCCTCCAATCACAATGACAAAGAAAAGAAAGACACTAGTTTGTTAGTAAATATTTAATGAAAAAACTATCTATAACACCATAAAATTTTACTATTATTCATATTCAAGACCGGTTCAAGGATAAAGCAAGTGAAACACTCGCTTTATGTCTCCAAAGAAAGAAGGCCTAAAAAAAATTTACTATCAATATTTTTTTATTAAATTAATTATAATCTTATATTTAAGAAAGAAGGTCTAAAAAAATAGTATTAATATATACCTCTATTAAATTATGTTTAAGAAAAAAAATGGTCTCAAAAATAATATTTTATTATTAATATAGCTCTATTAAATTAATTATAAGTTTATGTGCAAGAATAAAATTTAATTAAATTATTATGAGTGTTTGTTAATTTTTATTGATATTAAAAATGATATTTATCGAGTTAAAATCTTTTTTTAGTAAATTATTATTTTGTTTACAGAACAAACAATGATTAGTTGTATTTATTTTCTTATAATCAATCTTATTCTATTTTCTTCTTTTATCTCTTTATCAATTTTGTTGTTTCTCATTTCTTATATTCTAGAGTCCTATTTTAGGAATAGGGTTTTGACAAATTACATTTCTTTAATCTCATGTTGCTCGTGCGTACCAAACTTTTCTTCCTCATTTCTGGTTAGAATATTTTTTTTATTTCTATTTGTGTTGCTGTTGTTTTATTTTATTTGTTGGATTTGTATTAGAATTATAAATGTGTTTCTTTTGTCCAGAATTATTTTCAGTACTTTTAGATTTACAGGTTTCTCGATAGAGTTTTTTTTTTTTTTTTTTTTTTTTTTTTTTTTTTTTTTTTTTTTTTTTTTTTTTTTTTATTTTTTTTTTTTTTTTTTTTGCATATATCTTGACAAAGAACTGAATTTTTTCTACAAAACTATTAATTAGATTAAGGTTTATTATTTTTTTTGTAGATAATAGATTAATTGGAGCATAATTCAAAGTTAAGTTTTATACAGAAAGATCATTTAAGTTTTGGAAAAATAAGATTTACTATCGAGTTGAGAAAACAATATTTTTTTAATTATTATTATTAATGATCAATCTTAAAATAAACTCTAAAGATTCGTGAAAAATATGAGATTTGAGAAGGAGAAAGAGACTTACTTTAAGACACTAAAAGTTTACTATTGAGTTTACTTTCCTAACAACCTGAACCATGTTTAATTGTTTTAACTCATTTGTGTCATATACTTGTCTTACTAGTGTTTTATATGTTATATTTTTTTTATTCTATATAAAAATATGTAGATATGTTAACTAGAGAAATTGAATCAGGATATTTAAAATCCAAAAGCTTTAATTGCATGACAAAAATGAGCTATGAATAAATTTATAAAAATAGATAAGAAAATTGAATTAGAAAATACAGGTGAGTGCTATTTGAATGAAAAAGATAAAAAAAAATATAGATATAGGTGAAACCAACAATAGAAAAAAAGTAGCTAGTGATGAGGATAACTCTGATTCTCAAACCCCTGATTGATAAAAATATATATGATTCAAGCAATGGAAGAATATTGATACAAATTTGAGAGATTTTTTTTGTAAAACAAGCTTCTATTAAAATCAATGATATAGATTTTATAGGCACTTTTCTTCATCAAATTATATTCAAAGACCTAAATTTTTACATAAAAAAAAGCTTGAAAAATAAATTTTAAAATAAAAGACCTCAATTTTTAAGTTTGTTTTAGACCTCCTGAACTCTTGAGCCGCTCCTATTCATACTACAAATTTATCGAAGAACTTGTACAAAAATTATATTAATAAAAATTATAATCTAAACTTTACAATATATATATATATATATATATATATATATAAGTACACAAACTTTAGAAAAAATAATTTAAAATAACAATTCTTCATTCTTATCCAAATATTTATCATGCACTTGTACCCATATAAATCGTGTACATAGTACTGTCATCGCACATTACACCACAACAACACATGCAAAAGTAAGCTATTAAAAACAAAATTTGTATCTTAAGAAAATCTATTAAAAGATACATTTTAATTAATAAGTCATAAAAAAATCATTTTCATTCACAATCCAATATCCTAATCATATATATCACACATGGATCTATTCATGAAAGATATTCAACAAGTGAAATATCAATTGATGCATTCTGGAAAACACATTAAATAACTCTAACCAGAAACTAACATTTTATCCAATCCAAGATGTGAATTTACAAACGAATCCTCGAATCATAAAATCAATGTGAGTTCAACCCATGTTGCACATACTCATGTCGCGATATGTGAGAACTCATCCCTGACCTTCTCATCACTTGATATCTTAGTCTATGTGACTTAGACCATTAGTGAAGTTAGGAAATATTTGTTACAACATAAATGACAATACTTAATACACAAATCAAACCATAATTCACATATAATCCCATATATGTGACCATAAATTCATACGATTATCATAAATCTTGATAACTATATTTGTATAACATGCAAATTTCATCAATATAAGTAAGCATAATTATACAATATATCTCATTTAAATAAAATTGCAAATCAATCTATATAAGAAGAAGAATTAATATTCAATTTGCATTTATAAAAGCATTCATATTCAATGAGTCAAAAACACTAATCTTTTTTAGCCTCAGAAAAAATATGCTTGCTTAAGCAAAATTGGACAAAAACAAGTTTAAGTTGTGGTACTATTTTCACTTGAATGAAAATCCTTCGTTTAAACAAAATGTCCTTCACTTAAACAAAAAGAGGGCCAAAAAATGGTTATTTGAGCTTTATTTTCGTTTGAGCAAAAAAATTTCACTTAAACAAAAATATATAAAAAAAAAACTTCAACAATAGAAGCAATTCACTTCAAATGTATTTTCAAAAGCATTTCAAATCAAACAACTTTTAAACAATTCAATTAAGTGATCTCAAATTATGATTTACTCAACCGTCATTATTTTCTCAGTTCAAATCAAACTTGACATCTTAACTCAAAGTATGCATGTTTAAACTCGTATTAAATTCATAACTTATCATAAGGAAATGTCCAAAAAGTAATTCAACGAACTCCGTTATTAACTTGTATATATGAACATGACAATAGAGTATTCAATTGAAAACATCTCAAACAATCTGATTGGATAAAAATGTTCCTCTACTCCTCATTAAGTTGTAATCATATTATGAAAGAGACAAGTCCTAAAGGAGAAATTTTAGAAAAAATAAAGAAAAAAATGAAAGAAAAGAAATTTTATCAAAATACTCATGTGACATATATCAGATTTGAAATGATATAGAAATGTATTGTAATATAGTATTGATATTTTTTTTCACAATTTTTTTGTTTTTGTTTTTTATGTTTTGTATACTTGAATAGATTTGTGAGGAAAGGAGAGTAATGCAGGTGTTTGCTTGAAATGATTCAAGGTAATTTGAGATGATGGATTTGAGGAAAATTCCAAGATTCTCATCCTCTCTCATGAATGAAAAGTTTATGAGAGAAAGATAGGTCATTACCCGCGCTTTTACATTTTTATTCATAATTTTTACATAAATGTCTTATACTTTATTTATTTATTTTACATATGTTTTTAATTACTATTATTACTATAAAAATATTGATAATAATGATAATAATAGTATTAAAACTAACAATAATATCACTATTAATAATTCTTATCATAATAATAATAATAATAATAATAATAATAATAATATTAATAATGATCATAATAATAACAATCAAATAATAATTATCTATAACAATATATAAAGGGAATTCTCCTTTTTGTGTCCACTTTTCAAAATACCGATTTTACCCTTTAAATATAATAATTTATTAAATTTTTAAGGATTGACCGTTACTTTTATAAACTTTTTATAAAATTATATGCCTCTACTTCTTCTCTTCTTTTTTATTTATCAATAGTTATTCTTTTATCTGTTCTGATATATTTCACTTTATTTTAATAAATATTAATGCATACACACAGGCGCGATAGCGCCTGTGTTACTCTAGTAATAATAATAATAATAATGACAATTATATTTTATTTTGTATTAACTTTAATGATAATGATGAAATTGTAAATTAAAAATTTTGTCAATTAAAATATTTTTCATCTATCTCAATCAAATTATTCACAAACTATCATAAATTTTACGTTCAAATACATTCACTTTCATATCTTCATCCATTAAAATAAATCATCTAAATTTCCCCGCTCTGTCCCTCAAATTCATCTTTAAGCCTCTGTTTGTTTCTATCAAATCACGGTGGCAGAGGATAGAGATGTAGGTGTCTATTGATTTGGGAGGATTTGCAAGGATGAATTTTGAAAAGTAGGAGAGAATGATCTTCTTTGATGTGGGAGGATTTGGAAGGATAAATATTTTTGACAAATTTACTCCCATTTAATTTATATTAATTTTAAAAATAACCATATCTCAATTTAAAATAATTTCATAATGTAAAATTATTGCTTCATTTTATTAAAAATAATCCCCAAAATTTTATTTCTTCTTAATTTCTAAAATTCATATTTTAATTTAATATATTTTTATCAATATTAACTTTTTTTCTGTTTAAATAATCACTCACGTCTCATTTTAATATAATTTAAACTATTTATAATTTAAGTTAAATTACTTAAGAATAAAAGGATAATCTTATATTTTTATCAATTAAATCATTATTTTTAATTTATTATATCTATCACATCTATCTGATTTTCATAATTTTTTCTTTCATTTTCCTTCAAATTTTATCATTTTTTTTTCAATCCAAATAACCTAACTTTCACTTTTTTTTTCCTTTAAATTTATTTCAATCCACTCCCCAAATTCATTTAAAAAAAAAACAACTAAGTTTGTGTCTGGTTACGCCAATGTACTGTTCATTAAGACAAAAAGTGAGCGTGATTTGTATTCGTTTTTGTTGATTTGTGCGGAAAAGAGAGCGTGAATTGCAAGGATCGTTAAAAAACTGCATCGTCTCTCCGATGCGGGAAAGAGAAGGAGAAGTTACGCCACTTGCATGAAATTACATATTTGGCCTTTTCTTGCATTTCAAATTTTCCCATTACATGCTTTGTCTTACATTGCAGTTCGAAACATGAAAATTCTAGACTAGGAGCATGAAGAAGAGGAAGCATAGAAGTAGAAGAACAGGAGAAAGAGCGGGAGCTCCATTTGTGTTGCACGAGAAAAGGAATAAAATATGTTGTGTAAAATATATTATAATATTATTTCATGCAATTAATAATATTAATAATAATAATAATAATAATAATAATAATAATAATAATATATATGTAACAATGTAAAGATGATATTTCTTTTGTGTTCATATTCTGATATTTTAATTTTATCTTTAATTATTATTTTTAAAATTAATTATTTTATAAATAATTTACTTTTAATCGTTATTTTAAAATTTTTTTATCTTTAATTTTTATTTTCAAAACTTCTTTTATATAATATTTTATTTTTCAAATTTTCCATTTAACAATTATTTTAAAAGTTAGTTATATATTTATTATTCATCTTAACTTAAATTTTTATAAAAATTAAAAAAATGAAACACAGTCTGTGTTTGCGCTGGTACTAATAATAATAACAATATTAATAATAGTAGTAGTATTCATGATAGCAATAATTAAAAATAGTAGTAAGAATACTGATAAATAATAATTACTAATTATTATTATTATTATTTTAATATTTTATATATTTTATAAATAATAATTCACATTTTATTTTTAAATAATTTATACTAATTATATTTTATGTTAAATTAATTTTAAATATAATGGTAAAACGATAATCATATAATTTTATTCATTAAAATATTTTTTTAATTTATCATACCTATCACATCATATACAAACTGTTCTTACGGGACCGAAGGTTGTAATTCACAAATCACTTTAGGACTTCGGGTGACTGATCTCGGTTGTTCTTCTGTTGCTTCAAAGAAATTTCGGGGGCAGAGCAGGGGACCTGCAAAAGACACTCCGATGCCTAAGTCAGCACTAGTGATGTCAGAGTATCAGCATAATTTAATGCGTAATCAATGCATGGAACAGTGTGCTATTTATACTTTTTTACCTGTGGGTCCTACCTAGGATGGGCTTTCTGGCCCAACGTTCCCCCTTTTTGGCTATTCTTGGATCCAGTGCTTAGAAGGGAAATTACCAGGAGGTCCTTCAGGGGTATACGGTATTCGGTACTCGGTCATGAGGATCTCTGTGGGTGGACGGTTTCGCGTCGTTGGCCGGAAGGGTTGCGTCACATATCCGGGTTGTCTTGTGTAAGGGTGTTTTGTAATGCGGGATAGGCGGCCATTGGGGTGGTTGCTGATGGCCGCGTAGTTTGTGAGGTTGTCTTCTACGAGTATGCGGTCCACGGTTCTTTTGAGGGCCGTGTTCTTTTGGGAGGGCGCTTGGTGTGACGTATGCGGTTGGTGGGATCTTCCATAGCGGAAGGTGATGTGGGCGGCCGTCGGCCTTGTTGGATGCTTCGTGAGCTAGAGGGGGCTCTGTTAAGGTAAGCGGTTGGCGGGTGAGTCTGGTGCCGCATACCTGGACTGGGACACAAACTTTAATATCAAATTCACTCAAACCACATTATCTTTCTCTTATTCCAAATAACTTTACAATTATATTCTCTTAAATCTTCTCCGCTAAATCCATCTTCAAATCCAAACACATAGAGATAGGGATGTCAAAAAAATCTATATATATATGTAAGTAACCGCAAATAAAATCTACAATAGATAGAATATGAATATCGTAATTGTGAATAACATGTATTTTTTATATCCGCATATTAACATAACGGATACAAATATCATAATATTTATATCCTTGAATATCCATATACTGTAATTTAAATTATAAAAATATAATTAAAATATTAAAACATTAATTTTTAATAAGTTATTTTTAAGTTGTAAATATTTTTCTCGATGACAAATATGGATCGATGACAAAATAAAGATGCCAACAAAATTGGCTCACGTTTAGATGGTAAGATTTGCCGCTGCTTTCCATATACTGTGTTGGGTGTAACTAATGTAACCCCTTAAAAACTTAAAACACCAATTTTATGGTGACCTCATTATTAATAAATAATTAAATAAAGTCAAACAATATGATGTAATAAACAATTTTAATAGTTATGTGAAATAAAATGAGTATTAATAAAATATTAATAATTGGTCTATGACATAAGATATGTGTGAGATGAATAGTATACAAAAAATAATAAGTCAAGGGACTACTCAGCTAGTATAGAAGAGGTTGGAATCATGACGAATCACATAGCGAGACTTACGCGTGCAGCGAAAGCACAAGTTAGTGACGTCATAGGCTCAACGTCATAAACATTTTTTCTATATAAAAGGTTCGTAGAATTGAGAAACACGGCATTCCTTTCCGACAATACTGGCATACCTACTCTGATCGCACAAACAATCTTAAACCTCTCTCTTCTATTGTTTTTCGTTGATTAGAGTTTTGTTTTTCTCTCCGTTTTGCTATGGAAAATAAGAAGAGAGAAGTGAGGAACAACGACGATCGCGACGACGAGAACGATGAGATGAAGATGGAGAAGTTTTACTCGCTCTTGAGGAGCTTCCGCGACGCACGTGATCGGCGGCGAAGGGAATTGATGGAATTGGAGAAGAACGAGAGCAACCGGAAAAAGATGAAGGCCACCACCACTGCATCAACCAAGGCCAAATCAGAAGTTGCTTTCGAATTTCAGGACTTTACCACCGATATTCACTTCAGAAAACCACCTTTGGTTTTTCCCAATCCAAATTCACGCGACACAAGCAAAGACATCAACAAAAACAAAGGTAAGAAGAACACAGAACAACATGATGTCGCTCTCGACCTCAAACTCGCTCTCTAGCTACGCGCTTTCAACAACCGTCGTCAAGACCACGGCCCTTCAATTTTTTCTGAGTTTTTTTTCTCTTCTTCTTTCAAATGGAACTGTTGTTGTTGTGTTATCGGTCTGTATATATTGCAATCATTCAACTTATTTTTCATATATCTATGATCTATAAATTTCTTTATGTATTCTCGTCATTAATTTTTTCTTAATGTATGGACACATTATTCGACCGTGGAAAGTCGTTTCTGACGAATAAAGCTTTCTAATCAGGAAAAGTATTTTATAAAAAAAAAATATATATTTACTTTTCTGTTAAAAAGCGTAAAATGAAGAATGTACATTTTTTATTATTAATTTCAAAAGAAAAAAAAAATAGCCTTTGCCGTGTTTTGTGGAACGTTTGGTTAGAAGATGAATTTAATGAAATTTATTTATCACAGTAAACTACAGGGACGGGGATCCGCATGACAAATACATCGGTTTTTGCCACTACCGTCCAAATTTGCCCCTCTTTTCTATAGAAAATCTTATATTGATAGAATATAAATATAAATGATTTTTGATTTCTAAATTATGCATAGAGATAAAATTAAATATATACATATGTCTCATTTCTATTTGTATACCCGTGTAAATTATTAAAATATTTCTAATTTATTAAATAATTAAATAATATTATATATATATAAATTAATTAATTAATTAGTGCATTTTTTTATTATTTAGTTTATTTTACATTTACAAAATTCATATATATTTTTAAGATACTTTCTCTTTAATTAAAATTTTAATTATTATTTTTTTTCATTTTATATAATTATGTTCTAATGATATTGTTCTGATATGGAGTCTTGGGTGAACTTTTTCAGAAATCAGTTTTCTTCTTTTTTCTCTCCTATCAGAACCAACCCTTTAACAGAGCCCTATCTTTTCTATATATACCTCTCCTCCTTCGAGCCCCTCTTCATTCGGTTCCTAACTGAATTTCTACTGCCCTTCCCAGTATCTCCTAATATTTCGGATTTTCTGATATTTAGGGAAGTTACCAGATTTTATGGACATCTCTTTGACTCAATATTTTATTTAGTTATAGACTATCCTTATCAGGGCTTTATTAAACTTTATGGACTTCACTTAGTGTCCATGCTTTGTTTATGTTACCAGGCCGAACATTCATGGGCTGACAATAAAGCCTGGACTTCTTTCCGAGCTAATGGGGCGAGCTTCTGAATTTGAGCTTGGTGAGCTTGAATGAATTCCTATGTGCCCATTCCGAACTACCGAGCTACCGAGCTGAGGTCCCGAACAGAACATAGCCCTCCAACCTTTCACCATACTCGAATGGTTAAGGGTTGTTATTCCTTAGTTTTATTTCTTTATTTATAAGTTAAAAAATTGCACGACTATCAAGATGATGGGACGTCTCTGACTTTACTTATTATATGCTAACCAATATTGCCACGTGTTGTTCGATTAAGTGTGTTGTCTTTTCGAATCCTACGGTGAAAATTCAAAACTCATGATAATCGTTTATCTTCTTTCTGTAACCTACTAAACACCATTGTTATATTTCCTTCGAAAAGAAACAACACTGTTTTGGGGGTTATCATTCGTTCGCTCCCAAAAGACGAATCTTTGACTCTTTTCGATTCTAAAACTCACACCGCAAACCAGGTAACCCTAAAATTACTCCTCTTTTAATTTCCAGTGCTTGCTCTATGTTCGATTTACCGAAAATAAATTGCTTTTAACATCGTAATCGCAAGCAACATTGCTACTATTTTTGGTTTCGTAAAATGCAAAGACTTGTGTTATACCTCTTTATTTCTGAAAAAATCTTTATAAGAGATTTAAAGATTGTTGCTTGATTAGGTTATCAAAGGATTCAAAGTTTAATGCTTCATAGTGTTTCTGGGTTTTTGTATAGGAGTTTCTAATTTCAATGTGCATTTGTATTCGATAAAAATCCATCCTCCTTTCTTGAGGACCTTCTTTATTTCAAATAGGCTAAAAATTGTGTAGTTTTTAAGGTTTCTTACAGTTTGTTCGAGGCCGTTGAGATGACCTCCTATGATCCACAATACCCATGGGCCTCTTTAAGTTTAAAGAGAGAGTGTACTAGTTTTTGTACTGAAAGGAGAATAAAAACATTTAGAAATAGGCAAGCTTTGTATAAGGATGATGAGAAGAATGTGGAGGTTGGGACATGTGAGTTGGATGAGCCAGTGTGTAGGGATGGTACTTTGCCCCCTTTACAATCTTTCACCTATATTTATGCCACACTTTTTGAAAGACTCGGTCTCCGACTACCTTTCATTGAATTTGAAAAAGATGTGTTGACTATCCTAAATGTAGCTCCCGCACAATTGCATCCCAATAGTTGGACCTTCGTACGAGCATTTTACATCTTGTGCAATGGTTTAGGAATTCGAGCTACCCTTGCTATGCTCCTCCATTTCTTTGAGTTAAAAAGCGGTTCGTCAAAGCAGTTGTGGGCTTCTCTAAACAGTGTCAGTGGGCGTGGTCTTTTCACTTTATTTCAGTCTTCCTATAAGGGGTCTAGGGGAGCCTTTTTGAAGATTATGGCACCCGCGCATAACCCAACTTTATTAGAGGGATTTCCTTTGTATTAGACAAAGCATCCTTATCCTCAAGGAGCTCGGAAATTGGAAGAATTGAGTCCTCTAGAACGAGAAGGATATAAAGAGCTGGAGGGCTTAGAGGTCATCCTCGACATTCGTAAGATTTTAGAGCTCGAGTACCGAATTGTAGACTTAAAATTATTCATTGGTATACATATAAACTTTATGGGTTTTTTTTTTGTTTTTATTTATTTCCCTCGTATATATCATGTTGATCTTTATTTACATGTGTGCGGCAGATCAACAAATGGCTTTGTCCCAGAAAGACTTGCTTAGGCGAATCAAACAGCAGGGAAAAATGAAGATCGGGGCGAGTTCCAAGAAAAAGAGTTCTCCCTCAAAGATAGGATTGGAGAGTGAAACTGAAACTACACAGAGTGATCCTAATTTAAAGAAAAGAAAAGTTGGAATTGAAACTGAGCGTCAAACTCTGCAGGAATCAGATTCTAATGATCGACCTATTGAGATCGTCAAGGTAGGTGTGGGTGCTATTTTAGGACCAAAAAAGAGCTTTTGGGATGATGAATTCAAACATGAGGAGCATGGGCGAGTAAATAACTATTCTCCCGCGGACAAGGCGGTTCTCTCCAAACGAGACTTAGTTGCGGTTCATGAGGAGTTATTATGATCTTTGCATCATGCTGAAGCATCCTCCCTTTTCCTTATCGAGCGACTGAAAATATCTGAGAAGAAAGAGGTAAAATACACAACTGATATGGATGTTGCTAAACGTGAAATCAGCAAACTCCAATCCGAGCTTCTTGAAGTCAACAAGGTCTTCAAAGACAAGGAGTCCGAACTGATGACTCAAAAGGTGGAGACTGATGAGTTATTGCAGAAAATTAAATTAAGTGAGAATCAAATAGGGGACTTGACATCTTGATGCAAGAATTTGGAGAACGGAAAAGAAGAGCTTGCTGATCAGCTGTGTTCGACCATGAAACAAGGATTTCAACTTGCTCTAGATCAAGTAAAGATTCTCTGCCTCGATGTTGATATTTCTGCAGCGGATATTACTAAAGAAATTGTGGACGGCCAATTAGTGGAGATGACTGATGATTGACATGGTGTTAGGCCTTTATTTTGCTAACTATATGAAAAATCATGGATTTCATAGGTGTTTTATTTGTCGTAGATTTTTGTTGACTACGTTTATGTTGAAATTATTGTTCCCCAAATATTATGTGAGACTCTGTTTCTAGAATATCCCACTATCCTTCTCGTTTTAGTGTTATATGTTACATGTATAAATAGGTTGGATCCTTAGTACTAGAGCCGGACCGAATTCATGTCAACTTCATAAAAAAATTTTAACTAATGTGTTTAAGAAGGTCGGCTCGAATTAATGTAATCCAAGCGCGTAGCAAGGTCGTCTAGGTCGGCCAGGTCGGCCCTTATAAGCCCTCAGCGTACTGAGGTGTAAATCCAAGCGCGTAGCAAGGTCGGCCAGGTCGGCCCTGATAAGCCCTCAGCGTTCTGAGGTGTAAATCCAAGCACATAGCAAGGTCGACCCTGATAAGCCCTCAGCGTACTAAGGTGTAAATCCAAGCACATAGCAAGGTTGGTCAGGTCAACCCTCATAAGCCCTCAACGTACTGAGGTATAAATCCAAGCGCGTAGCAAGGTCGGCCAGGTCGGTCCTGATAAGCCCTCAGCGTACTGAGGTATAAATCCAAGCGCGTAGCAAGGTCGGCCAAGTCGGCCCTGATAAGCCCTCAGCGTAGTGAGGTGTAAATCCAAGCGCATAGCAAGGTCGGCCCTAATAAGCCCTCAACATACTGAGGTATAAATCCAAGCGCGTAGAAAGGTCGGTCAGGTCGGCCCTGATAAGCCCTCAGCGTACTGAGGTATAAATCCAAGCGCGTAGCAAGGTCGGCCAGGTCGGCCCTGATAAGCCCTTAGCGTACTGAGGTATAAATCCAAGCGCGTAGCAAGGTCAGCCAAGTCGGACCGAATACAATATTGCAAAGTAAAATCTTGAACAACCCACCTCGCTAAAAAACCCTCCATAGGTCATGGAGGGAAAAAGAGTGTAGGGTTTTTTAATAAATAATGAAAATGTCTTCGATACAATTATTAAAGAAAATACGATAATGCAAAAAGTTAAAGTTACTAACTGAAATAGAAGCGAAGATTTGTTGCGTTCCATGTTCTTGGAATGATAGCTCCGTCTAAGGTCTCCAGTTTGTACGCCCCGCCTGGTAGAGCTGTCTTCACTCGAAAGGGGCCTGTCCATTTTGGTGAGAGTTTGTTCTCTATCTCTGCTGCGTGTGCTTTTCTTAAAACCAAATCGTGTTCCATGAAATCACGTGGTCTGACTTTGGTTTTGTAGCGTCTTTCAACCTTTTTTTTCATGGCTTCACTTGTTATCCTGGCTAGCTCACGAACCTCGTCCAAAATATCCAAATTAGCTCGGATGTCAGGCTCATCATTTCTCTGTGCAGAGTCCCTCTGTTGATCAACCTGTATTGGGAGTAAGGCATCTGTACCATACACCAAACTAAAGGGTGTTTCATGAGTGCTTGATTGTGGGGTGGTATGATATGCCCAGATGATCCGGGGCAACTCATCTGGCCAACATGTCTTAGCTTTCGAGATCCTGCGTCTAAGTGCGTTGAGAATAACTTTGTTTGCAGCCTCTGCTTGTCCATTCGTTTGAGGATGTTCGACTGAGGAGAATCTTTGTTTAATTTTCAGCTCTTCACAAAATTTTCTGAATTGAGTACTCAAGAACTGAGTACCGTTGTCAGATATTAGACATTGTGGGACACTAAACCTGCAGACTATATTCTTCCATACAAAATTTGTAACCTTGGAGGCTGTAATTGAGGCCACTGGCTCCACCTCAATCCATTTTGTCATATACTCGACTGCTACTATAAGGAACTTCAACTGCCGAGTTGCCAGAGGAAAGGGCCCGAGGATATCTATACCTTAAGTGTGAAATGGCCAAGGAGCATTCATGGAATGTAGGACCTCGGGAGGAGCTAGATGCAAATTAGCATGTCTTTAGCATTGATCGCATTTTTGGACATGCTCATAACAATCCGCTTTCATGGTAGGTCAGAAATAGCCAGCTTAGATCGTTCGTAGCATAAGGGCTCTGCCTCCAATATGGCTACCACATATCCCTTCATGGAGTTCAGACATGATTCTTTTGGCCTCCTCGAGCTTGATACAAGTCAAAATAGGTCGTGAGAAACCAAAACGGAATAAATGTTCGTCCAATAATGTGTAACGGGTTGAACACCTTTTAATTCGTGATGCTTCCGCTGAATCTTCAAGTAATATTCCATCGACAAGGTAAGCCTTGATTGGAGTCATCCAATTTGGGGATCTTGTATTGTCAACACTCATGTTCATGATCTCATCTTGGCCCGACGAACTTATACGCGGAGCAGACAAGGTTTCCTTTATGAATGATCGTTGTTGACCTGGTTTTGTACAGTTGGCGAGCTTGGATAGTAAGTCTGCTCGACTATTATCTTGTCGAGGCACATGAATCAGTTCGAAGTTGAGAAAAACTTTGGACAAAGCTCTAACATAGTCTAGATATCGAGCTAATTGCGGATCCTTTGTGGAGTAATCACCATTGAATTGCCCAGTGACCAAAAGCGAGTTGCTCCGAGCATAAAGGTTTTTTATTCCCATCTCCTTGGCTAAAAGCATGCCTGCGATTAGTGCCTCGTATTCAGCTTGGTTATTGCTGGTTTTGAAGGAAAATTTTAATGATTGCTCGACCAAAACTCCTCCAGGACCTTCCAACACAATTCTGGCTCCACTTCCCCTTTGGTTTGAGGTGCCATCCACTGATAACAACCATTTTTCCTCCATCTCCTTGGTAGCTTGGTGGAGGTCGGTCTTTGAGCCCGGGGTTGTCAGCTCGGTCACGAAGTCAGCTAACGCTTGCGCTTTGATTGGACCCCGTGGTTCATATATAATATCGTACTCCGCAAGTTCCATGGCCCATTTGACGAGGCGACCAATCATATCAAGTTTCTTGAGCACTTGCTTTACAGGGAGATCCATTTTGACTATGACATTAAAGCGTTGAAAATAAGGTCGAAGCTTTCTGGCCGAGACTACTACGGCTAGGGCTACCTTTTCCGGCATTGGATATCTGCTTTCCTTGCCATGCAATAGTCGGCTAATAAAATATATGGGTCGTTGTACTCCATTCCTTTCTTGTACTAGGACTGAGCTTATGGCGTGTTCTGTTACAGCTATATATAACAGTAGAGGCAGGTTTGCCTCTGGCCTACTCATCACAAGTGGCCGACTCAGATATTCTTTTACCTCGAGCAAAGCCTGTTCACACTCCGGTGTCCATTGAAATCTTTCATTCTTCTTTAAGCATTGAAAATAAGGACGTCCCCTGTCACCGCTTTTCGCCAAGAACCTAGCTAAAGCTGCCATCCGACCCGTTAGTTGTTGTACCTCACGCACGCAGCTCGGACTTTTCATGTTAATTATGGTCGCACACTTGTCTGGATTAGCCTCTATTCCCCTTTCTGTCAACATGAAACCTAGAAATTTTTTGGCTTTCACACCAAAAACACATTTTTCTGAATTTAAACGTAGGTGGTACTTGTTGATGGTATCAAAAAGCTCCTGGAGGTCTCCTGAATGCTCCTTTTCATTAGTTGAAGTAACCACCATGTCGTCAACATAGGCTTCCACATTCCGACCGAGCATTGGCTGCAAAATTGTGTCCATCATCCTTTGATACGTTGCCCCAACATTCTTGAGGCCAAATGGCATTACCCTATAACAAAAATTGGCCTTAGTTCCCATAAAGGCAGTTTTATCTTCGTCTTCTGGGTGCATCCTAATCTGGTTATAGCCTGAGTATGCATCCATGAAACTCAGAAAACCACACCCGGAAACTCGATCCACCAGAGAGTCAATGTTTGGTAAGGGGTATGAATCTTTAGGACACGCAGCATTTAAATCGGTGAAGTCTACACACATCCTCCATTTGCCATTGGTCTTCTTTACCATCACTACATTAGCAAGCCATTCGGGATATTGAATTTCCCTTATGTGCCCAGCCTCTTTGTAATTTCCGCACCTCGGCAGTAGCTGCTTCTGCTTTTTCATCGTTGAGTCTTCTACGTCTTTGGATTTTTGCTTTGAATTTAGGATTCACTTTCAGACGATGAGATATCAGATTAGGATCTATTCCCAGCATGTCTCGCGCATTCCAAGCAAAAGATATCAAGTTAGAGTGAAGAACTTTGACAAGGTTAGCCTCGATCTGAGAATCGAGGTCGGCTCCGATCTTCACCTTCCGACCTGGGGAAATCTCTATCTCTTTTAGGTCGCCTATTGGTTTTGGACCACGACTGTCTGCAAGAGCTCGGGGATCGAGCTCGTGATTTTATGGATCAACAGGGGGAGGATGGATTTGTGATAGGTTGTAAGCTCTTCTCCTGGTGCGCAGGCTATTTTCATAGCATTTGCGGGCCACCTCCTGATCAACCTTCATGGTCACCACTCTTCCCTCTGCTGGGAACTTCATCTTCATATGAACGGTGGAGACCACCGCTCCCAACTTGTTGAGTGATGGTCTTCCTAGCAAAAGATTATAAGAGGATGGGGCATTTACCACGATGTACCTGATTACAATCGTTTTTGCTGCCAAATCATCGAAGAAGGTTGTTCGGAGATCCACAAACCCTCGGACTTCAACTTGCTCTCCTGAAAAACCAACAAGAACACCATCGAAAGGTTGCAATTGGTCTCGAGGAACCTGCATACCCACAAAGGTGTCCCAGAATATGACGTCTGCTGAGCTCCCTTGGTCTATCAAAACGCGATGCACATTTCTACCCATCATGATGACTGATAGGACCACTGGATCATCTTCATGTGGATATACATCCTGCATATCTTCGGCGGAGAAGGTTAAGCTCAGTACTGAGCTATTTACCTTGATTGTCGTAGACGTCATGATGCTCCTCGCATAACGTTTTCTAGCCGAGTTGGTCATTCCTCCACCTGCGAATCCTCCGGCGATGGTATTGAAATCGCCAAGAACGGGTGTCTCGTGTGTCTCAAGTGCATGATTGTACTCACGCTGCTGATCTTTGCCTTCCCAACTATCCGATTTAGTATATCTTCTAAGTAAACCTCTTCGGGTTAGATTTGCAAGTTGTCCATTCAAAGGGAAACAGTTTTCCGTATCATGTTCGTGAGTTTTGTGGAACTTGCAAAAGGCAGATATATCCTTTCTGAGTGGTCTGCCGATCTCCAAAGGAAAACGCAGGTATTTCGCTATCTCTTCATTTTTTATCAGACGAGCCTTGGATTCCGTTAAGGATGGGCAAGCAGGTTTTATTGCCTTTCTGTCGGATAACCTTCGTGTGGTGTAAGGACTGAACTTATAGGTTGCCCGTTTATGGGGCGATGACATCTCCATTATCTAGCGTCGGTTATCTCGGATCTTCTGATCGGAAGTCGGTTTTCTCTCCTCCGCCCTCTTTCGTTGCATAGCTTCCTCGGTATCAATGTGTATTGAAGCTCGATTGCACACCTCTGCTAAAGTAGCTGCAGGGGTCCTAATCAACGACTCACTAAACAAGTTTGCCCGTAATCCTTTGACAAAAGCTCTGACTAACATCTCTTCACTTGGATTAGTGAGTCCCATACTTATATCACAAAACCGGTTGAGGAAGTGCTTTAAGGTTTCGTCTGGACGCTGCTTTATGTCGAACATGTCTACTATTTGTAACTGTTTGGGTCGATTAACGGCAAATCGTTCAAGAAAAAATTGGGAGAAGACTTTGAACGACGTAATCGACGAGTTAGAAAGCTTGCTGAACCACTTCAAAGCGGTACCCGCGAGGGTTTCGACGAACATCTTACACCGAATTGCATCGTTTCCTCCGGAGATAAGCATCTATGCTCGGAAAGCTTTAAGGTGGGCTTCTGGGTCGTTCTCACCCGTGAATGGTGGGACCTTTGGAATGATGAAATGAGGAGGTATGATTTCTTCCATGATTTCTTGCCCAATGGGTGTCCTTCTTCTAGTTCTAGGTTTCTCCTCACGCTTGTATGACGTTCGCCTAGGCTGCCACGATCTCTCATCCTAGTGCGTAACTCCTCGTTGCTCTTTCTCAATAATTCTTGCAGACACAAAGACTCTTCCAATCTTTGGCGAGATTCTTCAGATTCCTTCCGTAGCTCAGCTTCCGTCTCAGCTCGACACCGTTGCTTTTCTTCATGCCACTGAATTCTGTCACTTTCCGCTTGCTTTCGGATAGCTTCATTTTCTTGCCTCAGACTTTCAATATGTTGCATAATTTGTTCCATGGTAGGTGTGCCCTCTGCAGTGGTCATGGTGCGGGTTTTGTATTTTATGGAGTGGGTATCAAGTTTTACCTTACCCCACGGTGGGCGCCAATATTTTGATCTAGAGTCTTGGGTGAACTTTTTCAGAAATCAGTTTTCTTCTCTTTTCTCTCCTATCAGAACCAACCCTTTAACAGAGTCCTATCTTTTCTATATATACCTCTCCTCCTTCGAGCCCCTCTTCATTCGGTTCCTAACTGAATTTCTATTGCCCTTCCCAATATCTCCTAATATTTCGGATTTCCTGATATTTAGGGAAGTTACCAGATTTCATGGACATCTCTTTGACTCAATATTTTATTTAGTTATAGACTATCCTTATCAGGGCTTTATTAAACTTTATGGACTTCACTTAGTGTCCATGCTTTGTTTATGTTACTAGGCCGAACATTCATGGGCTGACAATAAAGCCTGGACTTCTTTCCGAGCTAATGGGGCGAGCTTCTGAATTCGAGCTTGGTGAGCTTGAATGAATTCCTATGTGCCCATTCCGAACTACCGAGCTACCGAGCTGAGGTCCCGAACAGAACAGATATATTATTAATAGTGAATAAAATAAATTTTAGGTCTTATATTTAATTATTTTTTATATTTTTTATATTTTTATAATTTTATTTTTGGTTTATCTATTTTTGCATAAAAAGTTTTTACTCTAAATTGTTCAATCACACAAATTGTTCATTTACTATGTAATAAAGAAACATTTTTTTTAATCTTTAATTTTTGTTTTATTTAAAAAATTTGTTTTGGTAAAACAATCTTTATTATATCTCAAACAATTCATCTCTTCTTATATTTGGAAACTTTTCATATCTCCAAAACATTTCTTTAATTATGACAAATTGTTCATTTACTATGTAATAAAGAAACATTTTTTTTAATCCTTAATTTTTATTTTATTTAAAAAATTTGTTTTGTTAAAATAATTTTCATTATATCTCAAACGGTTCATCTCTTCTTATATTTGGAAAGTTTTCATATCTCCAAAACATTTCTTTAATTATGTATATTTTTTTGTGTGACTTTAATTATATATATTTTATCAAATCAACGCAAAAGAATTAAGTTGATTTCGATTGACCGAATCACATAAACATGTGAAATTTTATTTTTAGAAAACTACTTTATCTAAAAGAAATGTGTAGATGACTTTGTAATGAAATTATGTAAATAATATATATTTATTCTAGTTGAGTTACATTAACTATATGAAAACTAGTAATATATAAGTTCATGTGGATTATTTGATTGTGATTTATCAAATTTTAAACCATAAATTCAATATACATAATTTGCTTACTAGCGAAAACATGAGCTTCACGTATTAAACTAATAATATTTTATTTATTCACTTTTTTGTAGCAGTAAACAATAATAAAATTAATAATAATATTTTTATTATTATAATTATAAGATTAAATATAAATAATTTTTATAATTTAATTATAAAGAGGTTTTATTTACTTTGTAGATAATTTTTTAATTAAAAAATTATTAAGTTAAACAAATTGTCAAATTGAAAACATTAAATAAAAAATTATTATTATTTTAAAAAAATTGGTAAAATAATAATTTAAATATATTTATTTTTATTTAAAGGATAAAATTGAAAAGAAATTGTGAAAAAAAAAAATCTATATAGATATTAGAACCGGCTGGTGAAGTTTAGATTATTAGATTAGTTAGTTTGATACAAATCAATAAGTAACATTCTTATAATTTTCACTTATTTTCTGTTTCTTTATCATTTATGTCCACATAATTGTTCATCGTCTCATGATTAGTATGACTTCATAAAAAATAATAGCAGAGATTTGAGTTTTGACTAATTTAATTTATTTATAATAATATTGATTAAAAACAGTAAGAAAATAGCGAATTATTAGTGATTTTGTCCTTGAAATAAGTATTTAGCTGAAATTGTTAAAAAGTTACACCAACCAATCAATTGTCAAACCTACTTTAAAAAGTTACACCAACCAATCAATCAATTATAAGTAATTACGAATTATAAATAAGTATTGTATCACTTACACTCATATCTTAAAGAAACCCACGTCAAATTAGAATGATTATGAAAAGTTATCATTGTTTGCCCCGAAGTTAATTTTTTTTTATATATTAATTATTTTCTTTGGAACGTAACATATTTAGTTATTCTGCAAAGTTCTCTTTTTTTAGGGTGTGTTTAATTGGAGGAGTGGATATGAGAAGAGTGGATATGGAAGAATGTGAAAATGAATTTGTGTAGATTTGGATAGATGTATTTTTTATTTCATATTTTTAAAAAATGTGTAATTTTCTTTTAACTATAACTAATTTTAATTTCGAATTTTCTTAACGTAATTTTAATCACTTCATTCTTAGTTATCAATTTCATTTAATTTTTAGTTAAATTCGTAAGATTTATACTTTAACCAATTTTTCCCTCTTTTCTTGCTTCAACTTTTTCTTTTTCCTTTTTCTCTTTCTCTTATTTTATTCTTTTCTTTATTACTTAACATTCTTCATTCTACTTTTCAAACTTTTCCCTTTCTATCTACCTCATCAAACTTCTCTTTAAATTTATAACTTTATTAATTCCTCATATCTTTTCAAATCCTATCATGTAATATAATAAATAAGGAATTAACAATTAATTTGGATTTATCCTCTTTATTTCTGAAAGTAGATATTTATTTTCTAACATTCTTTCACTTTATTTTACTTGTAGTTGAGTTCATTATAGATTAGTCTTTTGAGAAAAATGATTTCTTAACTGGTGGTTAAACTTGAGAATGAAATTTAGAATTGTTTAATTATTTTGTTTTGGTATAATCTCAACTCGCTTAGTCATTAAGTAACTTTCGAAAAAAGATGTTTTTACAAGGTCGAATATATCCGGTAAAGATTTTTTCAAATTTTTATGTGTAATTCAAGTTACAATTTCACACCTTCAAGTCAGAATGTTTTAGGTTCTCGTCTCTTCAAAGTTGAACGATGTGTGCCTACTTAAGATATTTTTATGCTCAAATCAGTCAAGTATGTCAAATTGATTGTAATAATGAAACGTAATTAACTTACCTTGTGTACAATGCTATATATATCATGTTTATGGGACTTTACTTGGATGTGCCTGATCCACGTGACTAATTATCTTGATTAACTTTACTTCATAATTTGCTGATATGTTTTAGTCATTGTAGTGTCTTAATCACATTTTACTATTGTTAATGATGTGGTCAATATGATGTTATTCTGGTCGAGTATATTTAGACTGAGTACATCTTAGCTTAGGTCGCCGAGATGTTCTTGAATGGTCATTACATGGTTGGATGATATTTTTTGATAGATGAATAAATTCTACACGTTAGAATAGAATTTGGTTTTAATTTGGAATTTAAATTTTGGTAGGATACTTAGATATAGTTTTATTGAATAAAGTTTGATATAAATTGATGACTCATTGTTATTGGACTTGACGTTGAATCTTAGTCAATTTGATTCGAAAAAGTTGGAACAAAATATCTATGTAACATGTGGTTGTTGTATATTTTAAATTTATAAAAAATATTTGAAATATAAATTTTCTAATTTCACTAGTCACAGGCATTTGATAGAGAAATTATTTCATTTTAGAAAAACACAAGTATACCTGAGATATTTTAAATTTATCATCACTTACGAAATTGACTTTTTATTTAAAACGAGGATATATAATATAAATAATACTATGAATCTTCTATAAATTATCAATAAATATTTTCTATTTAATATTCTTTTAATATATAAACCTGTTTATTGATATAATTAAAAATATTTATTATTATATGTACATAAGTTTACATACGATTTAATGATAAATATTGGTATCTTTATTTTAATAATTTATTCTTTATTTGTTATCTACAAATATATTTAATATATGAATATCTATATCTATATATCTATACATAAGCGCTAACACAAGTATTGTCACGCTTGTGTATTCACATTTTTTAATTTTTATAGAAATTTGAGTTAAAATCAATAAGAAATATATAATTAATTTTTAAAATGGTTGTTAAATATAAAATTAGAAATACAAAATATGTACACACAATAAATTTTTAAAATAATTGTTAGAGACAAAAGAGGTTTTTAAAATAACGGTTAAAGATAAATTATTTATAAAATAATTAATTTTTAAAATAATAGTTAAGGGTAAAACTGAAATAATGAAATGTGGACACACGAGTCCTCTTTATCTATTGTTATAGAAGATAAACTATTTATAAAATAATTAATTTTTAAAATAATAGTTAAGGGTAAAATTAGAATAATGAAATGTAGATACAAAAGAGAGTATTTCTTTTTATCTATTGTTATAGATTTTCATAGAAATTTGAGTTAAGATCAATAAGAAATATATAATTAATTTTTAAAATAGTTGTTAAATATAAGATTAGAAATATAAAATATGTACTATGATGCACAAATACAATACGTGTATCGAATACGATACGTGTATCGAATACAACACGTATCCGATATGTCGATACGTTTATTTTCAAAATAATAGGATACGATACGTGATAGATACTTGATACATGAATATTGAAAATTTTACAATAATTCTTACAAACTTAATAAATATATGATTCTTAATGTGTGAATCCAAATTTCCTAATTAGAGACCAATTATTTTGATAGCCAATACCTGGTAGCTAATGTTAGTGAGCAATTTAAAAAACAAGTCATAATTGAAACTATTTTAATTATCAATTTAGAGACCAATTATAATTTTTTGAAACTATTTTAGTTGTCAATTTGGTCACTATATAGTGACTAATTATTTTTTCACTAAAATTGGTCATTATTCAAAGATTTTATTGCAGTGTACTACGACTTTATAAATTAGATACTTCATTGACAATTATCGTTAAAGTATTCTAAAGTATCAAACATGATATGTGTTAGACACATACATGTGACCCAAGTTGAAGTACCGGTGCATCATATGTACACACAATTTATTACATATTAAGAAAAAAAGATACTATCAAAATTACTACATTACCCATTTTCTTTTATTGACAAGTGTCACAAAAATTAGTTTTTTCATCATTTTAAAACTTTGGTACAAAAGGACCCGGGTCCAAATCTTACAAAATTCAATTTGATTTTATTTTTTTATTTATTTATGATTTCAACTGTAATATTAATTATAAGTAATATTATTATTTGTAATATTTTTATAAGTACTAGCGTATACACAGGCGCTATCGCGCTTGTGTATACGCATTTTTTAAATATAAATGATATTATCTTAGTAGATGATAATAGTGTGATGTTATTAAGTTAATATATAAAATAAATTTATATTTATTAAAAATGAAGTGAAATGTTAAAAATAAAGTGAAATGAATAGAAAAATTAATTGTTGGTGAATAAAAAAAAGAAAAAAAAAGAATTTTTTTATAGAAAATAGGTAAAAATAACCATTAATTTTAAAAAATTTAATAAATAATTATATTGTAAAGGGTAGAATTGGTATTATGAAATGTGGACATAAAAGATGAAATCTCTTTATGCATTGTTATAGATTATAATTTGTAATTATTAATAATATTATCATTATAAATATTATTAGTATTAATAGTAGTAAAATTATAAGCAATATTACTATTATTACAATAATAATAAGTAATATTATTAGTTATAATATTATTATAATTACAAACATTATTTGTAGTAATATTAGTAAAATTATAAGCAATATTAGTATTATTACAATAATATTAAGTAATATTATTATTTGTAATATTTTTTTTAAGTATTATTATTTGGAACTGCTACTAATAATATTATTATTATAAATATTATTATTAATAATAGTAATAAAATTATAAGCAATATTAGTATTATTACAACAATAATAAGTAATATTATTATTTGTAATATTTTTATAAGTATTATTTATTGTAATTATTACTAATAATATTATTATAAATGTTATTTATAGTGATAGTAATAAAATTATTAATAATTATTATATTATTATTTGTAATATTTTATATGTATTATTATTTGTAATTATTAATAATATTACTATTATATATTATAGATATTATTTGTAGTGATAGTAGTAAAATTATAAGTAATATTGATATTATTACAATAATAATAAGTAATATTATTATTTGTAATATTTTTATAAGTATTAATATTCATAATTATTAATAATATTATTATTATTATAAATATTATTTGTAGTGATAATAGTAAATATATTAATAATTATTATATTATTATTATAATTACTATCATATCTAATTTAAAAAATTGATATTTCGAAAATACTATATTATTAACAATTATAATTATTGTTATTTATATTATTTTTTTATTCTTAATTGTTATTATTATTATTATAAATATTATTCTTAATAATATAAACAAATTATTTTATTTTTATATTATTATTATTATCAACTCTAACTCTAACTATAATTATAATTATAATTATAATTATAATAATAATAATTATTATTATTATTATTATTACTGACTATAATTATTATTATCAACAATAATTATTATCATCATTATTACTATCAATAATAAGTTTTATTATCATTATTATTAATTATAATTATTTTTATTATTGTATTACTATTATTATTATTACTAATAAGAACTATAATTATTATAATAGTTATTATTATAATTATTACCACTACGATATATTATTATAATGATATTATTATTATTATAATAGCTAGACACACATAGAAATTTTATTTACTATTTGATCATATTTTAATTACTTTTTATTATCATTTTTATATGATTATTGATTATTATCTTAACATTAGTGTTAGTATTAGCCTTGACATTAATATTTATGGCATAAATATTATTAATGTTATCATTAATTTGTTATTATTGCTATCATTATTATTATTTTATTATTATTATTATTTTTATTATTATTATTATTACAAGTTTTTTTAATTATTAAAAACATTATTATATTAAATACTTTTGCTAAATATATTTTTAATTTTTTAAAAATATAGAATTTATATTATTGTTATTTTTAATGGTTAAATAAATATAATAACAATTATATTATTATTCTAAAAAGATTTGAAATAAAAAAAACAAAACAATTGTGTGTACACGCACAAGTTAGAGGCTATTATGATTATTTCGTAAAATCAATTAGTTACATCATATTATAATATCAATTTTATTTAGTATACTTAAAACTGAAATTATTATCATATCACTTAAATTTACTATTTCATTACTTTAATAATAACATTAACAACAATATAACATAATTTTCATGATATTTTATTATATAATATTTTCACTACTTTATTATTTTAATATATAAAATAAAAAAAATTACAACTCGTGTGTATGCACGGGTCAGTGTACTTGTAAACTTTTAAAATAACTGTTAGAGATGAAAGAGGTTTTTATAATAACGGTTAAAGATAAACTATTTATAAAATAATTAATTTTTAAAATAATAGTTAAGGATAAAACTAAAATAATGAAATGTGGACACACAAGAGAGTATCTCTTTATCTATTGTTATAGAAGATAAACTATTTATAAAATAATTAATTTTTAAAATAATAGTTAAGTATAAAACTAAAATAATGAAACGTGGACACAAAAGAAAGTATCTACTTTATCTATTGTTATAGATACATGTATTTTGATACTAATTTAATTTTTTAAAACTAAAAATTGAACGAATAGTTAAAAAAAATCAAATTTAATAAGAAACGAAATTCAATAGCTGACCTATTATTGAAAAATAAGTGATTAAAGTTATAACAAAATATTTAGAAAAAATTATAAATTTCTTAAAATATAGAAATAAAAATTACAACCACCTCTTTATTGATCATAATTTAATTAATGATAGTCATAATCAATTATAATGATTTTTCATAACTTTTATAATATAATATGTAAATATTATTGCTATTAATAATTAAAAATAATAACTAATATTAATAAATAATAATTTTTATCTTTAAATAAAATATATTGATTTTTTATTTTATTTTACATCTCTCGTGTTTTTATTTTATCTTTAAAGGTTATAACATACTATTAGTTTTATGTGTTGAATGACCAAATTCCCCATCCCAGTGGTCCTATACTAGAAAATGTCAACATTTCTCTTTCTCATTTTATGTTGGAAATTATCCAAGCATCACTCTTTTGCTTTCGGAAAATGTATGATAATTTCTTTTTTTTTTTTCAGAAAACTAGCCAAAGATTTATCTCGGAGATGGAAATTGAATGATTTCATGATACTCTCACTAATAAATTGTTTAGGAATATAAGTAGATAAATTTTAATTATTTTTAATTTTATTTTATCTATTATTATTTATTTTGATATTAAAAATATAATTAATTATTTTTTATTTCAATTTTATAATTGATATACTTTTAATTTTAATATTTTTATTATGTAATTTTGTTTTAAATTTTATTTCACTTATAATTTATTTCAATATTGAAAATACAATTAACTATTTTATTACAGTTTAATATAGTTGATATATTTTTATTTTAATAACTATTGTAGTTTTATTTTATTTTAATATTTTTACTAAATATATTTATTTATCCAAATATTACTTAAAACAAGTTCTCAAACTTATAATCATTTATATATTTGATTATTATTACACAATTTAATATTCAATAATCTATATACAAAAATATTTTTAATATATCTCATTATTTAATGAATATATTATTGATTTTTATTACGTTATCATGTCTTTTGCTTCCTCACACTATTTATATATCATTATTAAAACAAATTTAAAACATTTATTCAAAAATATATTTAATTATATTAATTTTGTACTGTATGTCCCATCGGACCATCGACAACACACAGTCCTCTGGTCCATCGAACAAGGCTGGGAGGGTTTGCCTATAAAACAGGACCATCGGTCGAACGATCCCACAAATGAACTACAAAGTACCATCGGTCGATCGGCCTCACAGATAAATCACACGCTACCCCACAATGGACCATCGGTCGATCGGTCCCACAGATGAATCACACGTTACCTCGTAAGGGACCATCGATCGATCGGCCCTACATATGAATCACGCGTTATCTCGTAAGGGACCATCGGTCGATTGGTCCCACAGACGAATCACGCGTTACCTCGTAAAGAACCATCTGTTGATCGGTCCCCAGGTTGATCACGCATCAACCCATGGAAATCCATCGGTCGATCAGCCTCATAGGTGATTCACGTAGTGCCTTACGTATGATCATCAGTCAATCGGCCATATAGATTAATTATTCACTTAAGGTTGTTAAACTCAGAAGATAACCAGCCTAGTCAAGCGACCATCGGTCGATCGGCCAAACGAGACTAGTCAGCTGGATTAATTAACATTAAACAAGTCAGTAATATTGATTAAAGGATCATTGGGCTGTGATTAAGGAACCCTAATTACAGGCCCACACCGGAAACTATAAATAGGGCACAAAGGTAGGTTGGTGAACATCTTAAATTCGCATTTATTACGGTAGTTATACTTATACACCGATCGGTCCATCAACTGACTTAAGCATCAGAACCTTTTAGACAAGTACCCTGATCGTCTGTTCAACCGATCGAGCAAGGAGGAAGATTTCTTGGCGAAGAAGTTACATCAGATTACGAAGGGAGGAGACATAGAGAAAAAAGGAGTAAAATTGAAGTGGTTTTTAGTAGGCGCATGGTCCCTACACCCGAAACATTTTGGCGCCCACCGTGGGGCCGAGCAGTCGCTTATAGACCATACACCCTTATGGTGACCACAAGAAACTGAACCAGCAACGCTGACGGAGGAAGGATGGCGGATGATCAGGCAAACACGAGGGAGATGATCAGGGCTATGCAGCAAAGGATGGATGAGATGCAAAGAAACTACGAAGTGCAGATGCAAGTTCTGCGAGAGGAAAATGCTGCCCTTCGGCGAAAGGATGAGGCCATCCCTTCGACCCCCACCATGCCCAACTCGCTCCGACTGAGTAGGGTGCAACAACATCGGGAAGCCGAACGGGTAGAGAGCCGACTCCCTCCCACGGGACAAGCACAATCGCAGTCCCCGCGGGTGGAGAGGACGCAAGCGTCAAAGGGGAATGTTTCCCACACGATGGCTGAGAGCTCCGGGGCCAATGAGGAGGGATACCCTTCCAGGCAACCGATCCACGCTTCGGGTAATTTCCCCTTCACCCAATTCATACTAGAGACCTCGCTGCCCAATAGATGGAAAATGCCGACCTTCAACAAGTACGACGACACTACCAACCCCGACAACCACATGTGGGTGTTCACCCACCAGATGATGTTCCATGTTGTGAGCGACCCGATCTGGTGTCGCGTTTTCTCCACCTCCTTGACGGAAGAGGCGTTGGAGTGGTTCTCCGAGCTGCCGGCCAACAACATCGACTCCTTCGCCACTCTGAAGGCTAGGTTCAGCACGTAGTTTGCCCCCCTGAGGCCGGCTATACTAACGGTGGATAACTTGGTCAACATCCTCTAGGAGGATGGGGAGTCGCTGAGGAGTTACCTCGATCGGTATAACCATATGTCGGTCAAGATAAAAGACCTCAGCGACGAAATCGCTCAGCATCACTTTTCATACGGACTGCATCTGGGCGTGTTCGCAGATAAGATAAGCCGCAAGAAGCCAAAGACGATGGAGGAGATGAGGGAGCGAGCGGCCAAGTTCATCCAGATGGAAGACATACAGGCGTTTAGGGTGAAGAAGAGGGAGAAGGAAGATGCAGCTTCACATAAAAGCGCCCCCTGACCGAGCAAACCCCTTGCTTGGCCCAACGAGAAGAAAACGCCCAAGTTCACCACATATACCCCCTTGACCGTTCCCCGGGCGAAGATCTTGCAGGAGGCCTTCAGTGTTGATTCACTTCCAACGTCAAGAAAGAAGCCTCCACCTCCCGACATTGATGGCAACAAGCACTGTCAGTACCATCGGACGATTGGCCATACCACGGAGGAGTGCCATACGCTCCGCGACAAGATTAAGGAGCTGATTCGCCAAGGGCACCTGAAAAAAGTACATTTAGCAGGACCGCCCCCAGCGAAGCCTGATCAGGAACAGAAGCCCAACACGAAGACAGGCCCCAGCCAAGTGGGAGAAGCGGCGAGAGCGAGAGCCCGATAGGCGAAGGAGGGAGTCCTCTAGAGAACACCGAAGCCCGAGGAGGAGTCACAGTCGGAGCAGGGACAAACCCTTTAGGGGTTACATCAATACCATCTCGGGAGGGTTCGTCGGAGGAGGATCGAGCTCATCTGCTCGAAAGAGGCATGAGGCATGTCCGGCGCTCAAGTCGGTCCATCTAGTGGAGAAGAAGGTGCGATTGATGCCCCCCATCACCTTCACCGATGAGGACTTCAAAGCTCCCGACCCCGATCATGATGATCCGATGGTCATCTCCATCGAAGTGGCAAAGTATGGGATCGGGAAGGTTCTGGTAGACCAAGGAAGCTCTGTCAACATTTTGTACTGGAAAATGTTCCAGAGGATGAACTCGTCTGAAGACCTGATCGTCCTTTACAACGAACAAATCGTCGGATTCTCGGGCGAACGGGTAGACACGAGGGGCTACTTGGATCTCCGCACCAGGATCGGCTCGCGGAAGGACGGTCGGGAGGTAAGGGTGAGATTCCTTTTGGTTGAAGCTAACACTTCCTACAATGTCTTGCTAGGAAGACCTTGTCTGAATGCCTTTAGAGCGATCGTCTCCATCCTACACCTGGCCATAAAGTTCCCGTCGGACAGGGGGACGATATGCACCGTGCACGCGGACCAGCAGATCGCGAGGCAGTGCTATGCAGCCGGGTTAAGGATCGCCCCTTACAGCCGCCCCAGGAAACAACACCGGTCGGAAGTTGCCATGACTGATCTGGACCCTTGAACGAACACAGAGGATCGGATTCAGCCTGGCGGAGATACTAAGGAGTTCTCGATCGGGACACAACCGTGCCAAGTCACCAAGATAGGAGCCACTCTGAAGCCGGATGAGGAGGAGCTGTTGGGCGTAGTCATCTTCGAGAACCAAGATCTTTTCGCCTGATCGTCGGCTGACATGCCAGGCATCCACCCCGACGTCATGTCTCATAAGCTGGCGATCTTCAAAGAAGCACGACCGGTCGCCCAGAAGAAGAGGAAGATGGGGGAGGAGCGGCGACGAGCTGTGGAAGAGGAGGTGGAGAAGTTGGTGGGAGCCGGGTTCATAAAGGAAATCAAGTACACCATGTGGCTGGCGAACATGGTGATCATGAAGAAGGCGAGCGGGAAGTGGAGAATGTGCACAGACTTCACGGATCTCAACAAGGCGTGCCCGAAGGACGCATACCCCCTACCCAGCATCGATCGGCTGGGCGACGGAGCGTCCGATCATAATTTCTTGAGCTTTCTGGACGTGTACTCAGGGTACAATCAAATCACAATGTACGGTCCGGACAGGTCCAAGACGACATTTATCACCGATCAAGCCAACTATTGTTACGAGGTCATGCCCTTCGGCCTAAAGAACACCGGAGCGACGTACCAACAACTCATGGATCGCGTCTTCAAAGGGTAGATAGGTCGGATCATGGAGGTGTATGTGGACGACATGGTGGTAAAAGACAGTTGAGGATCATGTCTGCGACCTCAAGGAGGTCTTCCACCAAGTACGCAAGTACAATATGCGTCTTAATCCGGAGAAGTGCGTGTTTGGAGTGCCGATCGGAAAATTTCTGGGCTTTATGCTGACCGCCCGAGGAATCGAAGCTAACCCTGACAAGTGCACTGCCATCGCTGAGATGAGGAGTCCCAAAAACCTCAAGGAGATCCAACGGTTGGTCGGCCATTTGATGTCACTTGCGCGCTTTTTGCCCAAGTTAACATAGAGGATCAAGCTGATCCTCAAGATCACAAAGAAGCACACCGTAAACAAATGGGACGACCGGTGTGAGGAGGCATTTCAGCAGATAAAGGTGATTATCAGCAGCACCCCAATAATGAGCCGACCGGTAGAGGAACTGCCTTTGCAGCTATACCTATCAGTCTCGGTCGACATGATCAGCGCGACCCTGGTGCAGGAAAATCCGGAGCAACGACTGGTATACTTCATCAGCCGGGTATTGCAGAGCGCAGAAACTAGATACCAGCTGATAGAAAAGATAGCCCTAGCGCTATTGACAGTCGCGCGTTGATTACGCCAATACTTCCAAAACCATCAAGTGATCGTTCGCACCGATTGTCGCAACCGGAATCGCGACGGGAAGGCGAACCGAAAAAGAAAACGAGTTTAAAAAAGATTTGGAGTCGCCACCATAGTTATTCTGGAAAACTATGGAAAACCATAAAAATAAAATAAGCCTACGA
>Ga0214545_1001662_pt1 | contig 41991 bp, 27 predicted proteins | sample CNSS4metaG_FD_160064 | JGI IMG/M metagenome (GOLD analysis project Ga0214545, IMG submission 160064) | Root nodule microbial communities from cowpea collected in UCLA plant growth center, Los Angeles, California, USA - CNSS4 | ecosystem: Host-associated > Plants > Roots > Nodule | place: USA... | reverse complement strand
GATGGTTTAATGAAGTTTTTAAATTTTCCCGTGTTTTGGGAAAGTGAGGTATTATTAAATGCGCACGGTTTTAATTTATTTATTTTTATTTAATTCTAAATCAGTAATATCCTGACGGGATGTTACACTAGTGACCTTGATATTTAGGTATTAGGGAACTATCCTTGTGAGCACATATACTTTCCCTTATAACTTTAAGCATCAAACCCATGTTAAATAGAGACACTAAAGGGAGACTATTTGCGTCCTTTACCCTCACCTTTCCTTATATATAATAATAAATGCATCACAATCACACCATTATTAGCCATAAAAATACATTTCATTCGCCATTAGCTTATCATGTGAATAAGTGCCCTCTGAGGCACAACAAACATGCATTGCATTCCATTTTGTGGTCATTCATGATACGTTATCCAAAGATTCAAACACATAGCATGCATCAGCATAAATTTAAAAAAAAATTACACTACAATAAGTTCAAATTGTTTCCCACTTCTCTTATCACCAAATTCTTGGAATCTTTCTTATGAAAAATGATGAAAAATAATAAAACATTCTTTGGTCAAATCAGTGGATTGAATAAAAAAAATAAAATTTTGTTTGTTATCATGTCGTTTGAAGCATCATATAGTCTTGCATACATGAAATTGCTCAAATCTATCTTCCTTTCCATCTCTCTTCCACCATAAACCTTGTTTTCTTTTCCATGGAGAATTATCATAAAGGGGACACATATATTAAAAAGAATTACCATAAATTCTTTGAACACACAGAAAAACAAAAGGAAGAAAAGTTTGTTAGACTAACAACTTTGAAGGACAGTCTAGGCAAAAAATAATGCAAAAACAAAGTGAAAAAAAAAAGAACAAAACAAGGGACATCCTATTACATGAACTAAATTATTTTCCTCTGAATTAAATTTTATGTTTTTAGAAAAACAACCATGATTTGAAATGATGTGTGGCCATGTTTCTTTATAAAAAAAAAACAAAAGTGATTATCCTTTGCTATCCAATTTGAGCCTTCCAAAAAATTTCTTTCAAATTACCCTAAACAAGGATCACCCTCCCACTGAGGGTTGACATAATATTTGCATTTGTTTCATCTGACTAGTAGTTCACCAATACAAAAATATCAAAAAAAAAAGAAGAAATATTATTGGTCATATCAAGAAAGATACAAAAAAAAGGTGAACGAAAAGAAGTCAAACAAATTTTGAATGAAACATTATTCAAAGATCCTTGTTTGAAACAACCCTCACATCACTTGTTTGGGCCTTTACTATAATTCACTTCCATACCCCTAGCCTTGGCCACGATACAAGCCTAATAAAGTCCACACAGATCAAAGATTGGTTGTTATCTTTCGAAGGTTTTAATGTAGAAGAAAAATTTGATTTGCTAACAGGTTTGTTCTATAAAAAGGGTAAAATAAAAAGATTGAAAAAGTGTGTTCATAGATTTTTTTAAACACCAGGGAAGTTTATGTTTGGTTGACATGTTTCCAAAGCTCTAAAATCAATACAGGAAATCAAGCAATCTGGTTAAAATTGGGTTGTCCCCTTTCAATTCATTCTTCATGAAACTTCATCTTTGCTCCTACAGTATCCTCCGCTCTAAGCCTAAACCTTGACCAACCTTAACATAGTCCATCTTTATCAATCCCAAACCCAAACTGGGGCAGTCACTTTGTTTGTGATTCATATATTCTCATCATTCATTTTGAATTGGGGCATTTATTTATATTGAAGATTGTGATCACATCAGGGGCAACTTGTGAAGACCCTATCATTTTTCCACCTCCTCAACTGGGAAAAACCAAACACGCTTTTGCACCATAAGACCATCCTAGGCTCTCATACTAAGGGCAAATTTTTGAAGTCCCCATCATTTCCTTCATACCATCAATAACTAGGGAAAGCCCAAACACATTTTGTGCCCCAAGACCAATTCAAATTGGGGCAACTCCCTAGTTAATCTTCATCACCTTATCCAAACCTTTTCAAGCCCTTGGCAATTTCGTGCATGTCATTCAAATAGTGTTTCAAAGAAATGATTAAAAAAGTGTTTGTTAGTAAATTGATTAAACTAAGGAAATGATTTAGAAAAGTAAAAAAAAAATTGAAGTAGAATGACTCCATGAATTAGAAATAACAATGAAATGGGAATCAATTCGAATATTGTTTTCAAAAAAATGCAAAAGAAAAATTCATACATCATACCAAGTCATGCATACATGAGTAATTCATCTTTTTTTTAATAAAGCAAAATTCACCCATGCATCCATGCATCCACGCATCCATGCATGATTCATCGTCTAAGTTTAAAAAGAAAATCATAGCATGTCATACATCATCAATGATTCATAACGTGTGCATATGCATAACTCCTCCAACATTTCTCAGATTTATGAAGAAATGAAAAAATGAAAAATAGATCAAATTCCACGCATACATTCACGCATCCATGCAAGCATATCATATAGTTTCAAAAAGAAAATCATAACATTTCATGCATCATCAAATCATCCATCATACTCCACAAAATCATTGAAAATCATTTAAAAAGAAAAAGAAAAATTCAGCAATGATATTTTTTGTTTAAGTCTCAAAAACTTTAGGCATTCACTTGGTGTTTGTCAACAATTCAAAAGCAAAATTCAGGTTCTCCTTTTATTCATCAAGACCCTCTGCAAGGCAATGGTCATTGATTCCTTTGTCACATCGAGGCCCTCTGCGAGGCAATGGTCATCGATCTCTTTACATTAAGACCCTCTGCGAGGCAATGGTCATTGATTTCTTTTATATATCAAGACCCTCTGCGAGGCAATGGTCATCGATCTCTTCACATCGAGGCCCTCTGCGAGGCAATGGTCATCGATCTCTTTACATCAAGACTCTCTGCAAAGCAATGGTCATTGATTTCTTATGTCACATCGAGGCCCTCTGCGAGGCAATGGTCATCGATCTCTTTACCTCAAGACCCTCTGCAAAGCAATGGTCATTGATTCCTTATGTCACATCGAGGCCCTCTACGAGACAACGGTCATCGATCTCTTTACATCAAGACCCTCTGCGAGGCAATGGTCATTGATTTCTTTTGTCACATCGAGGCCCTCTGCGAGGCAATGGTCATCGATCTCTTTACATCAAGACCCTCTACGGGGTAATGGTCATTTTTTTCTTATGTCACATCGAGGCCATCTGCGAGGCAATGGTCATTGATTTTCGGATCGGGACCCTCTACATGGTAATGGTCATCGAATCCTTTAGATATAGAATCTCTCATCGGGATTGGTCTAATCTCTTTTTCAAAAAATCAAAGTACAAAAAGAATATGGTTTGTCAAATCGTGACCCTCTACATGGTAATGGTCACTGAATCTTTTGGATATAGACCCTCTCCTCGGGTTTGGTCTAATCTTTTCTCAAAAAATATATAAAAAAAAGAAAATTTTCAAATTGAGGCCCTCTACATGGTAATGGTCATCGAATCTTTTGAATAAACTATCTCAACGGGATTTGTCTATTTTGTTTTTTCAAAAAGTAAAAAAAAAAAGAAAAAAAGAATTAGTGTGTCAAACCGAGACCCTCTACTTGGTATGGTCAAATTTGTCTTCAAATTTATCTTCTTTTGAAACCCGAACGAAATTAGTGTTTTTATCTTTAATTGTTTTTTATTACGATAAAATGAAAAAGTCAAATTTTCATATTATGTAATAAAATCTAAGTAAAGAGGGGCAGCTATCAACACCCAATTTCGTCCGGATAAATATATTTATTTTCAAAAAAAATATAAACAAAATAAAAAAAATGTGAAACATTATTTTCTTCAAAGATTTTCAAACTTTAATTTAGAAAAGAAAAAGAAAAAAAAAAGAGATGAAAAAAAAGGAATAAATAGGGAAGAGCCCAATTTGTTATTAATTATCGCACTCCTTCTCATGAGCCCAAAAACTCAACCTGCTTTCTACCCTTGTTCTTGGAAGAGAAATTAGTGATATGATTCTAATAATGAGAAGAAATATTTCTTCAAATGGTTATAATCAATATTACTAATTGGGATTGATTTTGTGCTCTAATTTGTTAATGGTTAGAATCAATATTACTAATTTGGGATTGATTTTGTGCTCTGATTTACTATAATTTGATTCCTATACTGTGTTGCTATCATAACCAATTCCTTCTTTATATTGTTCATTACAATTAAGGCTGAGATTAGATTAATATTACAAGGTGCGAGTATAAATACTCACTCTATCATAAACACCGAAAAAAAGGAAATTCTCTACACTACTCTAATTCTTTCCCATCACCACTCCCACATACACACATCTTTTTAATCTCTCTTTAAAAAAACATATTGAAGGAGGTAGAAAAAAGAAAAAAAAACATTTTCTACACTCTCTCTTTCTTTCATTACCACCCACATAGACAGACACCTCTCATCTTTATCTCTCTAGAAAAAAACAAAAATATTAGAAAAGGAGGCAAAGAATAAGAAAAAGAGAAAAGGTGAGGAGATATTGAACATTTTTTAAGGTACGTAACTGCTAGTTCATTTTTTTCTTTTGATTTATTTTTATCAATTTTTTTATTATTCTTTTTAAATCATTAATTTTTTTTCCCATTTTTTTGGTGTTTGTTCGACCATTCGCGTTGCATGACACCTATTTTAGACTTTCGTTCCTTTTTTTCTTCTAAAAAATATATATATCAATCTAAGAATAAAATATAACTTTCTTTGTTTACTCTTTTATATCTATTTGGTTGCTCACGTCGCAATGACATCCACAACTACTCTAAAATAACTTTAAAAAAAATATTAAAAATTTATAAATGATTAAAAAATAAAAAAAAAGATTAGAAAAAATTTTATTTGAAGTGTCTATATGGCCGCTCGCGTCGGAAGACACCAATTTTAAAATAATACTAAAATTTAAATAAAAAGGCTTTTCAAAATTATAAAACAAATTAAATCATTTTTCAAATAATTTTCCAAATAGATTTTTCAGAAAGAACTATGTAACCCTGATTCTCCATTCACATGGAGATACGTAGGAGCGAGGATTAATCCTCGTCGGGCCCAAAAAATCAAAAAAATAGTTGTTTTTTGTACATTCTTTTATTACTAATTTTGGGAAAAATTAAATATTTTGAAAAACCACAAAAATTTTGCACATTTAATTAAAGGTACCGTCTTAGGACGGGCGTTGTGGGGTGCTAATACCTTCCCCACGCGTAACCTATTCCCGGACCAAAAATCTGGTTTTTCGCAGACTTTGCTCTTTTTTATGGTTTTCCATAGTTTCCTATAATAACTATGGTGGCGACTCCAAACTCTGTTTTTACAAAATTTTACTTTTTTGGTTCGTCGTCCCGTCGCGATTTCGGTTGCGACAATACCCAATTGAATAAGTCGGGGATTTCCATACCCATACCTAGTCAATGCGGGGATTCCCCATCAAAACGGGAACAGGCTCGGGCAATACCCACAGGGGCGAGTTTATTTGCCATCTTTAAGTATAAGTCAACTTTGTGATAAGGTATTTAAAGTTGTGTTTGAACCCAGTCATTCTCTCATCTTTGATGCATGTGGTAGCATTGCGTTGATAGGAAAAAGAGTCAACAATATATACTTGTTTGATCTACATCATGCATCATACAACATATATTGCTTGCTTAGAAAAGAGGATGATATTTGGTTATGGCATAGAAGGCTTTGTCACATACACATGCAACATTTTAATTGACAAAATAGAAAACAGTTGGTTGAAGGTTTACCAAAACTCTAGTTTGAGAAGGATAGAGCGCGTGAAGCTTGCCAAAAAGGAAAACAAATTGAGGTCTCTTTTAAACTCAAATATTGTGTTTCAACTAAAAGACCTTTGGAGTTGCTTCACATGGATCTATTTGGACCTTCACGAACCATGAGTCTTGGTGGAAACCTTTATGCATTAGTCATAGTAGATGATTTCTCTAGGTTTACATGGACATTGTTTTTAGCAGTTAAGAATGACACATTTCATGCTTTCAAAAGGCTTTCCAAGGTTTTAGAAAATGGAAAAAGTTATAAAATTGTGTCTATTCAAGGTGATCATGGTAGAGAGTTTCAAAATGAAAAGTTTGAATATTATTGTGAAAAATGAGGCATTAAACATAACTTTTCTGCTATTAGAACTCCACAACAATATGGAGTAGTTGAAAGAAAGAATAGAGCACTTGAAGAACTTGCTAAGACCATGTTAAATGAAAATTCACTACCAAAGTATTTTTGGAGTGATGCAGTCAACATAACATTCTATGTTTTAAATTGTGTGTTGATTAGGCCTATTTTAAAGAAAACCCCTTATGAGCTTTTTCAAAGGTAGAATGCCTGTTTTCACTCACCTAAATAATGGAAAAGAACAACTTGGCATGTTTAATGCTAAAGCAGGTGTCTCAAATTAAACCTAAGAATGTGAATGATGCTTTAACTGATAATAATTGGGTTGTTGCTATGCTAGATGAGCTTAATCAATTCACAAGAAATGATGTTTGGTCTCTAGTTCCTAGAAGTGATAACATGAATATAATTGGAACTAAATGGGTGTTTAGAAATAAAATGGATGAAGATGGTAACATAGTTACAAACAAATTTAGGCTAGTTGCTAAAGAGTATAATCAAGAAGAAGACATTGATTTTGATGAACCATATGTACCTATAGCTACACTAGAAGTTGTGATAATACTATTGTTTGCACAAGCAAGCTTGAAGTAAAGAATTGATAAAGCCATGTGCATGAAGATCTTAAATGTTTGATGAAGATTGAGGAAGATCCTCTTAAAGATTAAGTTTTAGTGTGTTAAATATGTATATAACATGTTAAATGTAATGTGTTAGTGGTATACATTGTTGATAGGCTATGACATAGGTTAAATGTCTTGTGTGCCTTAGTATGTCTCTTTTAATCTGTTAAAATAGGTTTTAACAAGTTAAAAGGCTTGTTGTATATAGTTTCTGGTATGAATGCATTCAGTCAGTTGAATTATTTTTCAATCGACTGATTTCACTTAAGTCAGGTGAAATCAGCTGATTGTACGGAAAATTCAATTGACTATTTTCACTTAAACCAAAACTATATAAGCTGTGTTTTCGCGAGCAGAGGTGCGAATTTGAGTTTTTCTGAACGAAACCTTGTCATTCATCTCTCAGAAACATTCTCTCTCTTGGTTGATCTTGGTTAATTTTGGAGGCATTTTGGCTTGTGAGTAGCTTGAAGAACACATGTATGGTGTGCTAGGGACAACCACCATCAGGTTTGGATGTTCTTGTGCCTCTGGATGGTTTGCATGATGTGATTTCAGGTATACAAGTGTGATTCTTATAGGTTATAGTTCTAGATTTTTGTGTGAGTCAAAAATCTTGTATGCTTTGTGTTCAAAAGTGTAATCTTAGTGTTTGATTCAAAAAACTTTTGAATATAGTGGAAACCAGGCTCAGGTTGTCCTAGAAAACTGGATGTAGCTCTGTGATTGAGTGAACCAGTATAAAAACAACTGTGCATTCGTCTTTCCCTCATCTCACTCTCTTTGAAACTCTTTAAAAAAACTCAAGAAAACCAAGCAATTTGATCTTTGGTGTGATTTAATGCGTTCTTGTGTAATCTGAGGCTTCATACTTGTTATAAATACTGATTGGAACATGTCTTTTATATAAAAGATTGGTGTTTGAGTTGAATTCTCAAATTCTGCATTCTGCATAATTCTCCAGTATTTTAGCCGATTGAATTGCCTTTTTAATCGACTATTTCATAGCATCAAGAACAATTTAGTCTGTTGTTTTATATTTTAATCGACTGAAAGTGTACTGGTTTGTTGTATTTACATCCAAACTTTCCAGTCCATTAGATTCAATTGAAAAGAGATTTAAGTTTTCGAAAAAGTTTTATAAAGCCAATTCAACCCCCCCCCCTCTTGGCTAAACTCACCATTTCAAAACTAACAACTATTAGCATATACTTGCATGTGTAACTTTAAATTATATCAAATGGATGTGAAAAGTGTATTCTTGAATGGTTTCTTAAATGAAGAAGTGTATGTATCACAACCTCCTAGCTTTGAAGATCACGTCTATCCTAATCATATTTTCAAATTGAAAAAAGCCTTGTATAGTTTGAAACAAGAACAACGATAGTGGTATGAAAGGCTAAGCAACTTTCTTTTATCAAAATGCTATGCTAGAGGTGTTGTTGATAAAACACTCTTCATTAGAAAACATGAAAGTGATGTTATACTTGTTCAAGTGTATGTTGATGATATTATCTTTGCATCAAATAATAACTCTATGTGTGAAAGGTTTGTTGTAGATATGCAAGGTGAATTTGAGATGTCCATGATGGGTGAGCTAACCTACTTTCTAGGGCTGCAAGTCAAGCAACTCAAGCAAGGAACATTTTTAAGCCAATCAAAATACTATTTTGACTTGTTGAAAAGTTCAAAATGGAGGATTGCAAAGAAGTTGCCACTCCAATTGCCACAAACTGTCTTATGGATGTAGATGAGGTTGGGCAGCAACTTGGTGTGTACTTGTGTCCAATTGCCACAAACTATTTTGATTGGTTCTTTGCTTTATCTAACAATAATTAGGCCAAATATTCAGTTTAGTGTGTACTTGTGTGCAAGGTTTCAATCCAATCCAAATAAGTGAAACCTTAAAGCTGCAAAGAGGATTATCAAGTATCAGAAAGGAACAACTAATGTTGGATTATGGTATCCAAGTGATTCCAACATAACTCTTAGTGGTTTTTCAGATTCTGACTATGCATGGTGCAAATTGGATAGGAAAAGCACAAGTGAAACATGTCACCTACTTGGGTCAAGCCTAATTTCATGGAATAGAAAAAAGAAAACTTGGGTGGCACTCTCCATTATTGAAACTGAATACATAGTAGTTGGACATCAATATGCTCAAGTCATATGGTTGAAGCATAAACTCATGGACTATGGTGTAAAGTTAAAGAAGGTACCCTTGAATTGTGATAATACTAGTGTTATCAACTTAACCAAGAATCCAATACAACATTCTAAAACCAAGCACATCGAAATTAGGCATCATTTCCTTAGAGACTATTTTGAAAAGGGAGATTATGAAATTCAATTTGTTAAAACTAAAAATCAATTGGCTGATTTATTCACAAAACCATTAGCTCGAGATAGGTTTAACAAGCTAAGAACTAAATTAGGCATATTATACATGAAAAATGTGGTCTGATGTGTTTTTAGCATGTTAATATTATAAATCCATGCATTAATCTCATTCAAATAAGCTAATGTGTGCATAAACTGAAAACTTTCATAATTAGCATGTTAATTTTTTAGTTCTATGTCTTGATTTCACTTAAAATAGTCATTAGTTGTAAAAAATATAGTCTGTCAAATTTTTAGTTTATTGATTTTATAAATTTATGGGTTGATTTCACTTAAAACAGTCACTATTTGCAAAAAAAATATGGTTTGTCAAATTTTCAAGTCTGTGGATTTTATAAATCTAAGGTTGATTTCACTTAAATAGCCACTATGTGCAAAAATCATGATCTGTCAATTTTTTCAGTCTATTGATTCTACAAATCTATGCATTGATTTAACTTAAGATGCCAATGTATGTAGAAAACATAATCTTTCTCGATTTTTAATCTGTTGATTTTACAATTCTATGTATTGATTTCATTAAAACGGTATTTGGATATAGGAAGTTCAATTTCATGATTTTTAATCTATTGATTTTTCTCATCTATGTGTTGATTTTACCTAACCAGATTCTGTGTGCAGAGAATTATGATCTGATGAATTTTCAGTCTGTTGAATTCTAAAATCTATGAGATGATTTTACTTGAACTGCAAATATTTGAAAAAAATAAATTCAAAAGTTGACCTAATCAAAGCAAGCATCTTGTCGTCAGGTATAAACTACCCCCAACAACCATTACTATATGTTGCTTTTTCTGATGCATTGACCATAAAGCATATGTGTTATGTGATTCCAATGTGTATGCACCTTAAATTATCTAAACTGATTAATCCCCTCATAAAAACTCATTGGAAACATAATGATTTAATGAGATACTGTAATTTGATGGATTAACATGGCTTTGGTAACCTAAACAGAATTAATTAAAATAAATATGCACAATTTAATCGATTGATTATGCATTCAATGTATTCATTTATAAATACTACACTTGAAAACTTGCATTTACATCCACATCTCTTAGAAACAGCTACATTTGTAGTCATCATGACTTGTCGTCAACAATGCAACGTTCAATCTAATGAAGAACACTCCACTCCTCCCACTCCTAATTCTCCAAATCACGAACACCAAGGGAGAATTGAAGCTTGGTTTTAAGGAAATGATGACAACATTCAAGTGTTCCTCATAAAGATGACAAGGAAGTAGATCAACATTCCTAAGGTGCTGAGATACTCATGGCTAAGAACTAAAGGGCTTGGGACTCTCCTTCAACAACTCAAGCATCAAAAGTTGAAGACCTTTCTTTAGCTATCGGGGAAAATATACCCTGACTTGGTGAACATATTTTTCACTAAATTGTAATTCAAGAATGATGCTCCGTTGTCTAGTGTCAAAGGGATTCAAATGGATTCAAATGGATATATCCAAGAAGGCTTAGAAGGATGCTGCTAAACATAGGCAAAGAGGAGTTCAAGTGAGGAAAGGTGAAACTGGTGTTGTGGAAGAGTTCAAAAAAGTGCAATATTATGGACAATGCTTGAGGCCTGAGATCAAGAACTTCCATGTTGGTGGTCTCAAGGTGGATGAAAGGCTTCTTGCTATGATCATCACCAAAATCATAGTTCCACGTGGAAGTAACTGTTCTACCTTAAATGAGGAAGACTTGATCCTCATGTATTATATCCAACACAATGTGTAAGTGGACTAGATTTTTGTGCTTCGTGATCACATGCTCAAACCCAAAAGACTCACAGATTTTAGGCTGCCATATGTGGTGTTGGTGTCCAAGTTCATTGAGTACTTTGGTGTTGATATAGAAGATGAATTGGAAGAGTCAATTGGGATCTTGAATCAGGCCTCCTATCTTAATCTACACAAGATGCACTTTACCAAGGCTGGTAATGTTTGGACTGTTGGAGGAATTGGTGGTGTTACAGCTAGTGGTGCCAATGACCATGAAGTTGGCCCAAGTGGAGCAAATCAAGAGGAAGAACAAGAGCCCACTGCTGGACCAATGGACATTGTAGCCTATAACCATTTAAAGGACAGAGGCCATGTGTATGAACTCAATGTTTTAAGAGGATGGTGCTTTACCAACTGTATGAACTCAATGTTTTTCAAGATGCACATCACACCTTTTTGCAATGAGAGGTTCAATGATTTGGATGGCTAAATCCATGACATTCATGATCTGCTAACATTATTCCAGACCAATACAATGCTCAGGATGACAGAGTGTATTGGCTTTTAGGATCATGCATTGCATTCGTGTTGTTGTGTTGCTTTGTTTTGAGTTTTGTCAGTTTTTTAATTGGTTGATTTCTATTTCAGTCTGTTAATTGTATCTATTTTTTTCTCTATTTCAACTTTTGTCCACTGTATTATGTGCTTTCATTAATGTAAAATTTTTGTTTCTTGTTCTCTTGACTACTTTACTTCTAGTTGATGAATCTAAAGGGGGAGAAAAATTAGAATCATTAAAATTGGATCACTAAAATTGGAAATTAAAGGAATTGAACTAAGAAAATGCCAAGCCATATTCTAAATATTACCCATACTATTGATAAGGAGAGCATGTTCATTTGTGTTCTTGTTATCTGTAACATCCCTAAGGAATATTACTAATATTTAATAAATAAATCCCAAAATAAAATAAAGACCGCATTTAATATAAAACCATTTCCCAAAAACACGGGAAATTTAAAATTGTAATACAATGTAATAAATACTGGAGTCTATAATTATAAAACTGAAATAAAATTTAAATGGCTCCCAAAATGTTACAAAATTATCTCAAAACCAAAATAATAAACATATATACAAAAATCCCCAGCTATCCATCGCTCTGAGTCTATGCATCTCTTGGCCCACCTGTCAAATCATCTGCTCTCAGATAACGAATCATCTGATCATCGCCACGCACACACAGAAAGGGTGAGCTATGCACAATAATTGAACAAATTACATGAAATAAATATGTCACCCATCCCAAAATAACATAATTAAATATCTCATTATCAAATTACCCAACCATGACCTCATAGTCCTTCATGAGTCATATGCATGAACTAGGTCTTGGGACTTCACTATGCTCCCACGAAACTAACTCATTCGTGGTCCAACCCTATGAGCCTATCTCGCTCATAGTCCTGCCCTATAGACTCCTTGTCTGTAGTAAAACATCCAAGTCTTCTCAACTTGGACCCTGGCACGCACACAATCACCATACTATGGACTCCTCGCCCAATAGTAGCCGACGGGAACATAACAGTTCCTTACCCATCGTGCGCCCGACACATGTAATCACTATACTAAGGACTCCTCGCCCATTAGTAGCCGACGGGAACTCAACCAATTTCATGTCCATCATGTGTCCAACCATCAACCACATCCCAGACCCCTATTGGACTTAGTCCTTCAAGCCCAAACACCATACCACATGCATATGCTACCTATACTTAGGAAAAAGTAGCCAAACCAACACACCCAAGCACACACAACCATAGTAATTCGCACAAACTCGCTTAAGCCAAGGACTCTCGCCCAAGCTAAGCCCTCAGTCTCGCTTGTGCTAACTCACCTCGCCTGAGCGAGCTTAAAACAGTAGCATCAACACATCATCTCGCTTAGGTGAGATCCTCTCGCTTGGGCGAGTCACACCTTCGCCCAAAACAACACACAAACCTCGCCTAGATGAGTATTCGACAAAAAAATCACCAATGCACTTCGAGAACTCGCTTAGGCGAGAGTGTCCATCGCTCAGAACTCAAAATCTCTCGCCTGGGTGAGATATCGCACTCAAACCTCCCAAGTTTCCTCGCGATCTCGCTTAGGCGAGTGCCTCTCGCCTAAGCGAAAGACCATGTCGCTCAACTCTTTTCCTAGTCGCCTAGGCGAGAACCACGAACCAGAACCCAAAGTGAGACTCTACAACTCTCGCTTAGGCGAGGGGGGACCCGCTTGGGCAAAACTTGCAGTGTTTCGAGTCTGTTCACGCTCTCAATTCACCCTAACCTTGCCCAATTCACACAACAAAACATACCAAACAGAATTCGATCATTGCCCAGCATAAAACAATGGCTAGAAAACATAAGACATGTTATTTCATCCATTCACATTACCCCAATTCGAGATTGAGTCATCCTTACCCAATTCCATACCAAAACCCTCATTATACCCAATATAAGTATAAAGGCTTTGCACCCCAAATGTCAAGCCAACCAATTCACAATTACAGTACATACCACACGAATTTCATGATAACAACTTATCCAATTCATACACCTAAATAAAAACACGAGAATTAAGACCAGCTCCCCTAACCTGTACTTCTTGATTCAATTTGGGGAAAAAGAGAATGTTCCTTTGTTGCCCACTCTTTTCTTCCATACTCCCCCAATTCAGCCTTCAATTCTATTCTCACACCCTCAGAACTCGTGCTCCTCTCAAAAGCCAATTATCAGCACTGCCAAAACCCTTCTTTTTCCTTAAAATGGCCTTTTATAGGTGTCTTAATTAAGGGTTTAAAGGTTAAAACGAAAATTGACTTTATGGTGAGTTTAATTCCTATTTAGGGGTCATTATAGTGTGTTTTCCAACCCCTTTTGGCTTCCCCTTCCAAGTTTTCTTTTGCCCTCTCATATTCCCTCCAAAACTACACTTTTAAAAATAAGGTTCACTCCAAACATGATAAGTTTACAATACCAATTCCATATTCATACATGTTATTAAAAATCAATAATAAAACAACAACACATAATTGGCATACATAGGACTCTAACCCAAGTCCTCTCACACAATCAAAGTACTCTCAACCATTTGAGCTAGTACCTCTTCCACATCACATTAAACAATAATTAATGTCATAAAGGCGATTTCTACCCGCATTTATTAATTAATTAATTATTTAATTAATTAATTTTCACGGGTCTTACATTATCTTATATGTACAACTTTTGGAAACATTTTCTAGATTCACAAGCTTAAGCAAGAAATGGAAGATGATGCTTAGATGGCACTTCATCAATTCATGTGTCCAAGTAAAATTCAATGGAGGTTGTTCCAATTGAGGTTGGCTTCATCAAATCAAGGGGAGATTGTTAGCATAAATGACCTTGATGATTTAGTGCTTGAAGATTTGATGAAGATACATAAAGCCATTGCATTGAAACATGTTTGAATCATGATTAAATTGATGAAGATGTGAAGATTTGGTGTTTCACGTGTTGATCATGCCTCGTGTTTGAAACTTAGAGGAAGAGGTTTAGTAGGCTAAGGAGAGCCTTCATTCAGGTTTTATCTCTCTCAAGTTTCTAGGTGGTTCCTAGTAGTTTTCCAGGTCTGCAAGAGTGGTATTGTTGTGCTTGTATTGATTATTGTGTGATTCAAGGGTCTTAGGTTGTATTTTTGCATATTTTTAAGTGTAATCTTATGGATTTTGTAAGTCTTTTAAAATAGTGGAAGTCAGGCTCAGGTTGCCTTGACAAACTGGATATAGCTCACATTTGAGTGAACCAATATAAAAATCATATGTTCTTGTGCTTGCCTCTAATTCTTCTCTCTTGTTTTATGCTTTAAAGTTCAAGAAATTTAAATTGAATCATCTTTTAGTTGTTCTTGTGTGTTCTAGCATAATCTGAAGCTTGGCTCATATTTGTATTACTAATTTGAATCAATCTTGATAAGCCTTTCATGCTGCAAATTCGAATTTCTACAAATTTATCAATTTTTTAGTCGACTGATTTTATGTTTTGATCTATTGATTTACATAATACTATTAACTGTTTAATGAAATTAGCCGATTGTCCCTTTTTTTGATGGATTAAAAGTGTGCAATCTAGTAGCTTTTACATCCTCATTTTGTGGTTGATTTGATTCAAGTTAAAATTGTTTTAAGCTTTCAAAAGTTACCTAAGTTTTTAATTAGCCAATTCAACCCCCCCCCCCTTCCACCTTCTTGGCATTTCACCCATTTCAATACTCACAACAAAAACTAAAGAAGTCAAAGCTCCCAAAAAAAGTGTTCTAAAACACACAAAAAATATGTCTAATTTGATTCCTGACTAGTGCATTGTTGTTAAAGTTGTGATGATTACTGTTTGTTCAATTGATGGGTCAATTAATTAATGTCATCGTTCACAAATCGATGATGAAGAAAATGATTCTAAGTTCAACTTTTTTTCTTCATTTTTTGCGATTAAGAAATCTTGTTAGTGATTAATGTTAGTCTTTTAATTTCAATAGTGGAGTAAATTATAACAAGTCATGTTTATATAATTCATACATTTGAAACTAAAGAACCAATCTTTCACATTGTTTTCAAATATCATGAAGCACCAATAGTCTAGTGGTAGAATAATACCCTACTTGGGTTTGATTCCGGACTGGTGCATTGTAGTTGATTTGTGCTTGAAATTTGACTTGACAACTTTCGGTCTTTACTCATTCAACTCTTAGACTTCATCAAATCTTTCTATTTCAACTTTAAATCTACTAGAAACCTTCTCTCATAGAGAAAATTACACATCTTTTCTCTTGGTGTGAATCATGTAACTATATTAGTTTTTTTTTCTTTTGTAAAATCATGTTGGTAAAATCTATATATAAATTCAGATATCACAACTTGAGTGTGATTCTTTCCCTGTCTTAAATGTCCAAATTACACATACTTTACATGTAGAAATAGAATCACTCAAAATATCTTACCTTCTTGAAAAACCTACCAAGAATACCACAAATAACGTTCATTCTATGACCTCCAAGCACACACCAAACTTCATGATAAGCTCCAACGTCGTCCACAACCTCACCATCCCAAACTTGCCTAAGCATAGTCTTACGAGGGAAATTGGAGAGGGGGAATTTCAAGTGAATGGGACTAGAATGGATTTTAACCCTAAAACTGAACGGGAATGAAGTGATTTTCAACTTAGAATTGTAACAAGTGTGCCAAATAAGGAGAAATTAATTACAATCTTTTGACCCTTTTTGCTAAAGAATAATCTGTAGTTAAAATAGTGTCAAAAAAATTAACGAAAATAATAATTTTAAAATTGAAAAAAGAAAAGTGAAATAAGAAGTACCAAAGTAAGAATGTTAAATTAATGGAGGAGAGGCGTGTGATTATGACCAAATTTAAGGGAATGTTAAAGATGAAAGTTTTGGTGGGAGCAAAGCAAATGACATGAAAACACATTAGGAAGCATTTTAGGTTTAGTTTGCAATACACTTATAATGGTCCTAACTACTAAACCAAAGTGGGGTTTTAAAAAAATCTCCCTATCAGAATTTAAGGGGAAGAAGAATGTAAGTAAGTGCTGTCGGTGGTCCCATAAGAACCCAATTAAACTCAGAATTAATATTGTAAGCAACGTGTCAATATTACACTTATGAAGCTACCCTTACCCAACCCACCTTGCTTCATCAATTGGTTAGATAATAGCTACTATTCCGGTTTCTGTCTCTCACCCTCACCATAATTTCTGTTACAATGTAATCATAAATATTTTTTCTGATGAACATTAAAACTTGATAAAGTGGAGGTTATTTTATAAATAATATTTTAGGTAAAGAGAATATTTTAGGTCGATTGAAAAATAAGAAAATATTTAAGAATAAATGTTATGATTGGTTTGTATGATGTTTATCCATGAAAGGTGAGGAAACTGAAAAACTGTTGTGCAGGGACATTGTGGGTAAAGTTGATGAGGGGGGGCCAAGTTCTTCCCTCCAATGTGTTCACTCTCTGAGTCAATGACATGGTCCTACAAAAAGGTTCCCATCGTACTCAAAAAATATTTGGTTGTTCCTTTTAGTTATTTTCATCGAATCCCACATGAATTATCACACTCTGCTCTTATCCGCACGAGGAAACCGCACCTTTAGTTACCGTGAATCAACCTAAAAAACACAGCTACCCCTTCTGACCAAACAACCTTCATTTCCATCTCCTTCATGTTTTATTTTTCACACACCCCACAATGGAACCTCTCTCTTCATCCATCGCATTCTTTAATTCACCTCTCTTCAACCTTTACAATTCCATGGAAAATCAAATTACGTTTACATGAATATAATAAAGGTAGATTTTAGTAGAAGCTAGCATTTTAAAAAATTTATACCTCACTTTCCAAATCATTCTTTGCTTAATCATATTGTTAAGGAGTCGACGTTCTTATTAATCTTTAAAGGAAAACCCACGTAACTATCTTTAGTCAGATTTGATCTTCTTGTTAACTATCTTTAATCTCCTTTGTTCCAGACGTAACATGTCGCGTTATTATTAATCTGAAAAACTTGTGTTTAAATGAGACAATTTAAGAGAATAATTTTTCTATCTGAAGAAATTGAAATTTTTTTAAGGAAAATGATATGTTTAGATGAGAAAATTAAAAGAAAATTGAAATTGAGGAATTTTATGAAGATATTTCAAATAACTAAAATAGTAGATTTTGAAATTCACTCAAAAATGAAGGAAACTAAAATTTTCAAGTTGTGAAATTACTCATTGCTTAGGAGAAAAAAATCCACGAATCCAAAAAGTCGTGTTAGGTCGGGCATAAGGCCGAGATGACTCAATTCGTACTAAAGGTTAAGTCGGGTCAGATAGAAGGTCGAGATGACTCAATTTGCGCCAAAGGTCGAGTCGAACCCGCTCGACTTGAAGGTCGAGCAAAGACTGCCTGGGCTGAAGGTCAAGCCAAGCCCACCGCGAGCCAAAGGTCAAGCCGAGTCAGGACCAGGCTGAGTTGGCCTAGGCTGGAGGTTGAACCGAGTCGGCCGCAAGCCAAAGGTCATGCCAAGTTGGCTCGAACCAGAGGTTGAGCCAAGTCAGCCTGAGCACAAGGTCAAGTAGAGTCGACCCAAGCCGAAGGTCTAGCTTAGTCGGTCAGGGGAAAATATGTAGCAAAGTCGGCTCGGACCGAAGGTTGAGTTGAGCCTGCCTAAGTCAAAGGTCTAGACGAGATGGTTCTGAACTTAGTCAGCCATGGTCGAAGTTCGAGCTAGGTTGGTCGAGCTAAAGGTCAACTTGAGTTAGCCTAAACATAAGGTTTAAACCAATATACCCTAGTTGAAGGTTGACTCGAGTAAACTCAAGCCGAACCAGTTCAAATTGATTGAGGTCAAATCGATTCGAGATCGAATCAATTCGAATCGACCTAGGTCGAACCAACTGAGGTTGAGCTAAGTTAAGTTAGACACAAAGATAAAGTTGAGTTCAACGTAAAATAGAACTTAAATTGCTTTATCCAAACAAGAAAAATAAAATGTAAGATATTTCAATTACTTAATGCAAACTAATTATTTAAGACATGAATAGAATTCAATTATTTGTAATTCAATTACTAGATGTTTTAATTTGTTGAAATTGTTGAAACCCCTCATTAAACACAAAGTAAATGCATTTCATATTAGTATTTGAGTTCTTTATAACGTTTGACATGTTCTCACTTTAATATCCACTAAAAAATATGTTTGATACGATAAAAGAATTTGACATAATTAAATTAAAAATATTATATTAATTCATTTGTAAAATTTAAGAATTAAAATATATCAAAATTTTAGAAAATGACGAATTTAATTTTGCGTGAAAGTTTAGATATTAAAAACCTACTTAACCCACGGATATATAATTGAGAAAATTTGAATCCGAGTAAAGGTGTCAAACTCTAATTTTGATTCACTTTGGAATGAAGTCATTGAAGACCAACATGCTTGTATGATGTCCCATTCTACGAAAGCCCACGAGCACTTGTCTTAGGCAAACAAATTGCAGCAGTACAACCTGTGTGCATACATAATTAATCCATCTACGTTGTTTGGTTGGTAATGGTCCCCTATTCCCCACTCTCCCAACTGCCCCGAAAGAGAAGAGAAAGAAGAAGAATCAATCACACACACATCACACTGTACTTTGACAAGAGAATAAAACAAATAATACTAACGGTATTTATCTTTCCACTAAACAAACCCTCTTGTGCCCATCATTTACTTACCCACTAATCACGATCATTTCAATTCCAACGCGTTTCTTTCTTATGTTACCACACCACATACACACTCACACGTATTGTGGGACCCACCATATATACTTCAAAATCATTTTTCTACCATATTCCTATATTTTTATTTCTTTATTTTGTGCTATGGATCATATACAATTCCAATGATACTACTACTAACTTTCAAGAACCCATTTTGAATCAATATATAATATATTCAAATGCTTCGTTCTTTGTTCTGTCCTAAAATCAAGCATAGTGGAACTAATGTTAATAATTGATTTAACTACTGTGGCTTCAAAGGACTATTTTGTTTGCCGTAGTAGTAGATTACGAAACACACAGGTATAAGCAACGTCATCATTTCTAACTTTTTTTTTAGGTTAAAATAATTTTTTTCCCAATTTTCGTTAAATTTTTCAAATAAGTCATAATTTTGGTTTTGTGTTCAAATAGGTTCCAATTTTCGTCAATTTTGTTCAATTTGGTCATTTTTTGTTAACACCGTTTAAATCATTAACGGTCATGAACAGTGACTGCCACGTGTCACTTCGTGGTTTTTTTTTTAACTTCTTTTTATTTTAATTTTTTTTTAATTTTTTTGAATTTTTTTAAATGTACACATGTCAACACAGTAGTGTGCCACGTGTCACTTCGTGGTTTTTTTGAATTTGTTTTATTTTTTTTAATTTTTTTTAATTTTTTTTAAATGTCCACGTGTCAACCCAGTCGCGTGTCACATGCCAAAGTCAATGTTCTATATTCAATTTGGTCCCTATATTTGTTATTTTTGTTCATATTAGTCCCAATTTTTGTTAACAATAACCAATTTGGTCCTTATCGAAGATGTGACCAAATTTAATTTTTATATCAAAGTTATAATGATGTGAATTTTAATATATTATATAAAAATATTTAATAAAAAATGTGAATTTTAATATAAAAATTAAATTTTGTTTCAATTTGAAGAGGGACCAAATTGGTTAATGTTAACAAAACTTGGGACTAAATTGAACAAAAATAACAAATATAGGGACCAAATTGAATATAGAACATTGACTTTGACACGTGGCACGCTACTGGGTTGACACGTAGACATTTAAAAAAATTAAAAAATAAAAAATAAAAAGAAATTCAAAAAAATCACAAAGTGACACATGACACGCTACTGGGTTGACACGTGTACATTTAAAAAAAATTCAAAAAAAAATTCAAAAAAAAAAACAAGAAGAGACCTGTGGCAGTCACTATTTATGGCCGTTAATGATTTAAACGGTGTTAGCAAAAAAGGACCCAATTGAACAAAATTGACGAAAATTAGAATCTATTTGAACACAAAACCAAAATTAGGACTTATTTGAAAAAATTTGACAAAGATTGAAAGAAAAAGGTATTTTAACCTTTTTTTAATTCTCGTAAATCAACCAAAACTCGTGTGGCTATTCTTTGAAATAAGTTTAAGCAAATATACGTAGTGTTAATTTACATGCAATTAGGAAAATAATAAAACATTTAATAAAAATATGTTTATCCACAAATCTCACATTAATTATTACTGGATTTCAGATCTACTGATTATGTTTAGATATGTAGATTGGATGTAAATATTTTTAAAATATAAAAAATTAACTAATAAAATAATAAGTAATAAATGTTGCTAATTTTTTAAACATCTAATAATAACACGATTATTTTTCGTCCTACGAGTTTATGTAGTTTATGTATTTGAATTCAACACAATTTTGTTTATACGAAGTTCCTTTTAATATGGGCTTATTCTTTTATTAAGTATTACTTTTAGTTATTTCTGTTTTATCTTTTTATATTTTGATGTGTAAGTTTAAAAGTCTCGTTGGGTTAATATAGTTGTCTGACATGTCCATTAACCTATTTAATTTTTTAGCTAAAAAAACTAAAATGATAATTTTTTACATCATAAATGAATTTTCGCTAACACAAAAAAAAAAAAAAACAGAATTTAGGTATGATATTTTAGGTTTTTTTATGTCTGACCTAGGTCAGACGTAATTATAAAATACATAAATTTACGTATAGTAAAATATTAGACACAAATTTATGTTTGGGTATATATATAACAAATGTAAATTTATCTATATCATAGAGACAACAAACATAAATTTGTAGTTTGTGATTTTTATATTTTAAAACATGAAAAATATTTATTCAATACAAGAATAAATTACAAATAGTTTTACAATTGTTTAAGTAGTATGAATGCGTCAAAAAGTACTAATATGATAGAATTTTTACGATACCAGACCCCAATCCCCCGTAGCATTCCTCATCCCATTTTCATCCACTTTCATTTTTGGAGTATCTCCATTTGAAGTCCACAGTAAAAATTAAGACCATTTGAAGTTTTTAATCACTAAATTTTGGAAACTCTGAATTTGTGACTAATATGTCGATGTGAACATTCTACTTTTCAATACAACCTAATAGAAGTTACCACAGAAAAAATATTTAAGTCAAAAATAATTTTCTACCTATTTTTAGTGAATTTTACAAAATTAGAATCATATGGATTAAGTAAAACAATCACATAGAGATGAGAAAAAACAACCTCAATGGCAAAAACTGCAACCATTAGACACACAACAATCATTATCAGACACACAATGTGTTTGTTCATGTGGTCAAGGGTTTCCATTCGGCAAAGTGAAACAAGTGAAAGGAAGAAGAAGTTCGCCATTTTTTTTTAACAGATTTACTTCTAACTTATAAGTGTCAGACGTAAAACTGGTTTTTACATCAGACGTAACCAACTTTTGTGTTTGACACTTATAGATCATACATAAATTTTGACAACTTAATTACAAAAACACCGCCATGCATTTTTCACGTTTAACAATATAAAGACATAAATATAGTGGTGTAATAAGCATATTTTGTGTTAGTGTTTGAGAAAAAACAAGAAGTATGACATTTAATAAAACTAAAAAATATCATAACATAAATGCCAAAAGTATCGCTCAATGCCTCCAATCTCATATGATACTCTATCTACATAAAGAATCATCAAGAATATGATCAGATTGTACCGTTATGATCATTATCATCAAGAATATGATCAGATCATACCATTATGATCACTAATCAACATAGAATTCCATTAAAGATTATAACACCACATGCAAGTTTGAAAGACTCACATGCAAGAGGAGAAAGACAAACCATGAAAAAGGCAAAAAAATTTACTTACCCAAATTGAGAAACTATTCAGCTAGATTTGAGAAACTCATTGGGAGAACTACTCTAACGATCTCAAATCTTCAAACAGAGCAACAGGAGTGAGATAATCTAAAGAGATGTGAGAGAGCTCTAAAAAAAGATATTTTTTAAAGAGATTATGTATTTTAAAAATAATGAAACTAATTTATAAATTTTTCTTTTATACTAAAATATTTTAATATTAAAATAATCTAGTGTTAATATTTTAAAAACACCGTGAATCCTAAAATATATTTTGTAGTCTTTACACTTCCAACTTTGGTCGTTGTCTAAAAGGAAAAAGGAGATGAAGAATGTATAAATTGTCTATATTTGAACTAATTCACTGGCTTGGAAAATGCCAAACAGAAAGGAAAGGGGAGAGGTGAATTGCTAATTGCCTCCCAATTAGCTTTACAAATATGCTCCTATCCTTGCTATATGTAGTTAACATTTTTTTATAAAGGTTAAAAAATTATAATTCCATAAAAATAAAATTATACAATGATATCACAAAGATGAATGAGTTAAATATGAAACAAATATTTTTCCATTGATTGAGATTTAAGATGATTTTTGTTTTTATATATTTAATCATTTATTACTTTTAAGTTTAAAAAATGTCTATTATTTTTATAATAATTACATATTTATTTTTATTTGAATTTGAATTAATTTACAATTTTTCTTGATGTATAAATGAGAAGTGTAAAACATTTCATTTCTATTCATTAATTCAAAATAATTTATTTAGTTAATTTATAGTGTTTACATACAAACTTACATGAAAAAAAAAAAAGAATAACGAAGAGTGGCAAAATTTTACATAAATGAAGGTGATTTCACAAGCACTAAGTTTGTAAGCAATTTCCCGTTACAATTTTAAAATGGGATAATGAATGCAAACAAATCTCATATGCAAATTTAGCCCAAAAAATGATAAATTAATATAGAAATTGAATCTCAAAGAAAAAAATAACACTTACAAATATTTTAGTGCAAATAACTGTAATAATTTTGAATTTTTTTCTTGTAAAATAAATTAAAGTTACACAGAATTACGAAATTATATTAAAATTTGAATTATTATTTAAATATATATAATTTTATAGAATTCACAAGTAACTACTTGTTGATTTTGAATTTACACGATGTGTGACCTTTTGAATATTAGTTCCACATACCAAATCAAAATTGAAGCAATTTAGTAAATGATTGATTTAACTTTATTATTTTGAGGTCAATATCTTTAATTGAATTTAGAATTTTGGAAAGGAGGTGAATCATACCTTGTCTCATTATATAATGAGTTATTTATGAAGCATAATTCATTATGCACATCGAACACCATCGTTCATGATGCAAAGTTCTTTTTTACGCTTTTTATTATTATTATTATTATTATTGAAAATTTAAATAAAAATAATATAAAATTATATCTAATAATAAAGTGATACCTAAAAATATTTTGATGCAAATAATAATAATAATTATATATATATATATATATATATATATATATATATATAAATAAATCATTCCAAACTCGGTAAGAATTGTCCTTGGTCGAATCCATGTCGGCCTACTCAATCTACATGTATTGCTCCTTTTTTTATCTGAGTAAGGTTACATTGTATCAATCAAATTCGTCAACAATAACATACAACCAGCCACAAGTAATTGGGCCTTATGGTCCATACCCATCCGGATAAAGACCCATGAATAATAATATAAATAATATGTCACACAAGGTAAATTAATTACACTTTCATTAATTTCTACATTAATTGTTTGTTGACGCACTTGACCAACTTGAATGTCAGAGTGTCTTCTAGTGACACAATGCTATTCGAAGTTAAGAGGACGAGTACCTCGGTGAAACTCCCTTAACAAATTATTACTTAAAAATATTCATCAAAGATACATGTATAACAAATACAACGACGGGTAGTTTAAATATTAAGAATTGATGGAAATTAAATTAGATATCTTTTTATTTCTTTTATAACACAAAATCTAATGTTAATGAATAATAAAATATAAAATAAAGTATAATAAAAAATAAAAATATTTATTTAGATATTTTATATTTTCTTTCTCATTATCTATTGAATTTATCATATATTGTACTCATCTTCCATTCTCAAATATTTTCTTTTTTGTTTATGAAGAAAAAAATAGGTCAAACACAAACTCATTATTTTTCCTCTCATTTTTCATATGTTTTCTTCCATTCTTGAAGAAAAAAGTAACTCATTTTTGTCTCACTTGATAGTAAAATATTAGTTTAATAGTTAGCATTATCTTTTTTAATCTCACCAACCTTTGTATATTCATTTTTTATGAATATAAAAGAAAAATGATGTACTATGTTTTTTCATAATCAATTTTTAATTGTGATTTAATTATCATAAATTTTTCTTTTAGTAATTGTGTCATTGAATTTTTTATTTGATTATGATAAATTATTTTTTAATCTTAAACTGAAAAAAAATTATATAATGATGAAAAATAAAAAAAAATAGATTTATTTTTTAAAAGAATATATTCAACTTCTTTACGTATTAAGAAATGTGATACTAATAACCTAATTGTCCAATGAGAGGAGTCATTCCTTAAGATTTAAAGAATAATTATAGGTGAGGAGTTTCATATTTAGTTTTTGGAACATGATATGAGAAAATGTCTTCAAAATATAGAAATATCCGTGTGATTTCTTTTGTAGTTACAATTACTCTTTTTATGCACTTCCAATAATACTAAATTATGATTTAATATTTATTGTATTAGTGTATTATTACTACTAAAAAAACTCATATTTCCTGCCAATTTTGTTTTTAATTTTTTTCTTAGGAAATACTTACAAATTTTGTTGTGAAAAAAAAATTTAAGAAATTGCTACCATTTTTTTTTACAAAATATTTTGTATAAAACACTTTTCGCAACAAATTTTGTAGAAAATACTTGCAAATTTTATAATTTTGTAAGAAATAATTACCCACAAAGGGATTACCTACCAATTAAGATTCCTCAAATAAATGGCAGAAAAAAGTTTTTTCTTACAAATTTTTTTAACAAATTCGCAAGAAAAATTTTTGATCGGTGGACACATTATTTTTTCTTTTACCACTCTTTATAATTAAATAAATATAGAGAAACAAATTTAAAAAAAAATTTGGAACCAGTAGTATTTTGCCATCAAATATTTTTACATATACGAGGATTAAATTGGACTTTTTTTTATGCATTTAGCTGTATTCGAAAATAAAAGTAGAAGAAGGGATGATATATTTAAAAAATGGATTAAACATAGATTCGTTAAATCATGTAGACTTCACGTAAAAACTTGTTAAAAACTACTAGCGAAAACACAGATACTATTGTATACTATTGTATGTGTGTTTATTTTTTTATTTTTTATAGAAAAATTAAGATTAATAAAAATATATATAATTAATTTTTAAAATAATTGTTAAATATAAAATAAATAAAATAAAATATGTACACAAAAGAAATTTTTAAAATAATGATTTAAGACAAAAAAAATTTTTAGAATAATGATTAAAGATAAATTATTTATAAAATAATTAATTTTTAAAATGATAAAAGATAAAACTAGAATAATGAGATGTGAACACACAAGAGAGTCCCTTTATATATTATTATAGATAAATAGGTCAAATATTAATCTAAAATTTTATTTATATATTTAATAAATTTAATTAAGTTGAATTTGAAAAAGTACACTTATTTATTTTTAAATTAAAAAACAAAATTGTATACAAAATTTAAAATAGAAAAGACCGTGAAGTTTAAGGACAAAAATCATCAATATAAGTTAAAATAAATAAAAATAAAGAAAAAAAATTCAATACAAGTTTGAAACCAGTAGTATTTGTAATCAAATTGTTCTCGCAAGGACAATGATATGATATATGAAACTTGAATCTTTTCTTACCCTAACCTGAGAATCTCTTGGACAGATACTTTTTCACTTTATTTAGTTTGTCTTCGTATGCTTTTGTTAAGTAGAACATTTTAGAGGTTACTTTTCAAAAAGCACTCCAACGATTAAGTAAGTGAGAACTTTTAAAGTCAAATATCAGTTTTCAGTATTAATGAATTGTGTGGGCTTGGTCCAGGCCCAAGTGCTAGACTTATACCTTGATATTAGAAGCTGAGTTGTTATTTCATAAGTTTAAAGTAGGCAGCTTTAGCATCTGTGTGTCTATTGTCTTTCTATATAGCTAACAAATGACTTACTCAATAGGAATATTAGTTGGCGGTCGGGACTGGGTATGTAGTCTTCCCAATCCAAACCGCGCAATATAGTACAAGGAATATTAGTTGGCGGTTGGGACTGGGTATGTAGTCTTTCCCATCCTTATCGTGCAGTATAGTACATGTAAGGTCCACTTTATTTTCTGCCCTAATTTTAAAGGTCTGCCCTAGTTTGTTGGGCCTAAGGCTGACCCATAGGGTATCCAAAGCCCCTAAACCAGCCTAACACCCTCATTTGCTACCACTTTTCAGAAATCAGTTTCCCTCACTCTCTCTTAGAACTACAGTCGTGCTCTACTAAGGTTTGGTCCCAATCTTGGTCAAGCTATCTCAATCATTTTCTGCTCCACGTAAGTTGTTTTTCAACCCATGCTCTTTCTTTTCCAGTTTGAGTTTCGCGGTTCCAACTAGGGCTAACCGTAGTATCTCGTCCTTGCTCTGGTGTCCCTGTTTCCAGCTTACTAAACTGTCATAGGAGTTATGGTGCTTCTCTGCTCGTACTCAAAACCCTCATAGTAGCTTTTCCAGGTAAGGGAAGTTAGGGTTCTAGTATTTTCTTAATGTCTATGTATTCTAGCTTTGTTTCGTGTTCATATATGGCTTGTATGCTACTGTGGTTACCTAGAATAGCTTGTATGTCTTGCTTGTCGGTCATTACATGCTTGGTGGATTTATGTACGCTTGACTTTTAAATTGTATGTTCTATTGCATGATAAAAACCTTTTTACTCTAGCTTACCTTTTTCCTTGTTTGTATGTTTTATGTGTGATTTTTCTCTTTTTGTGATGATCATTAATTTATTGATGTGAGCAAATGCGAGAACTCCCCGTGGTTATCAGGGTGATGGAGATTCCGCTGCTTAGTTCGTCTTGGGTCAGATCCCGCTTATCTTTGAGTTTTCTTTTAGGGCGATAGTCCTTGTATTATCTTGCTCTTTGAGCATTTATTTCAAATACTGTTAAACTTCTTTTTCGTATTGTTATTAGCATTATGGTGTATCTTGGTTTCTTTCCTAGTTTATTCCGGATAACTATAAATAGTGACAATATACTCTTCATGACTTTGCATTTAATATTATTCTGTGTAACGTTGTATTTAATTAAAGTTATTATTTAAATAAGAGGTTATACAATACATAAATTATTTTTTTAATGAACTTAATTTCTATTCGTTAAAAGAGTTTTCTAAGAGAGGAAGTAATGATTTATTTTAAAAAATAGGTTAAAATTGATGAGAATAATATTGAAAAAAAAAAGTTGTGAATTTCTCTGGCCTTTGCAGTGTACTGTGTTTGTGTGTGATAATTATGTTGAGTAGATGATATGTGTAGCATATTTGATTTTAAAAAACCAGAGTGTGTTTGGATTTTGATTTTTACCTGTGTTGGACTGTGGGCATTTAAAGAATGAAAATGGCACATTACCAATCATCCTTTCCCCTCTGCAGGAAACACCCATCATTGCCCCCAACCCAACCCTTACAAACCCATTCATTCACTATTCCCTCTTCTTCATCATCTTCTTCTTCGTCTTCGTCTTCTTTTTCATCTTCTTCTTCCGTCGTCAATGGAGGCGTCTCCGTCGTCGAACGGAAACACCGTGGGTGGGTTCTACGCGGTGGTGAGCAGGGGGATGGAGGAGCTGGAGCGGACGCTGGTCTCCAACAACAACGCTATCTCCCTCCCTTTCCTCCAGCGCCTCCTCTCTCTTCTCCGATCGTTCCACACGCATCTCACGCTCCTCGTCCACACGCTCCACCTCCCGCTCGGCGACAAGTGGCTCGACGAGTACATGGACGAAACCTCCAAGCTCTGGGAAACCTCTCACCTCCTCAAAAACGCCCTCTGCAACTTCGAACCCTTCTACTCCGCCGGCTTCTCCCTCGCCTCCTCCCTCCACGACTCCCTCCCCCACCTCTCCCCACAGGTCCCCTCTCTTTCTCAATTCACCTTCAACAACCCCACGCCTTAATTTCCATAATTCTTTCCGATTTCACCAAAAACCCAATTTTTCAAACATCCACTTACTTCTTTATCTAAATAAAACAAACTACCTTTCTAAATTCTACTCCTTCATCACCACTACGATTTTACCTGCAGTATTAAAATTACTTGTTTTGATCATGCAAAGAAACCCTGTGTAACTGTGACAGCATCAGTTGTATTGGTCTGTTTTTCCTTTTTTTCTTTTTTCTTTTTTTACAATTGGTGAAGAGTATTCACTCGTTTTGCTAATTATAATCTCCCCCACCATGTGATCAAACTTGATTAATCATCAATTTTAGTGAGTTTTTTCCTTTTTAATCATGTTTTTTTATATGTAATTATGATCTTCGCTGGTATTTTTATTTCGATTATACTTTTTACGTATACCCGCAAGACTCGAGACAAGAACAGAACTGTAATTTAGAAATTGTGATTGGGCGTTTATCAAGATTGGATTTTGATTTTAAACTTTGGAATGTTGATGCTAATGTGATTGTAGAAGGTCATGAGATTTTTGTGGGGTTGAAATTGGAGATTTTTATTTTTTATTTTTTTTTTACAGGTAGTGAGGGCAATATCTGGGTGTAGAAGGGAGGCTCTGGGGTTGGAGGAGCAGAACCGTTCTTTGATGGAGACGAGGATTCAGACGTTGTGTTTGCGTTTGGACGAGAGAGTGTCCGTGGAGTCGAAGCTGAACGGTTTCAACGGTTTCAGGGGAGTTCTGTATGCAATGAGGAATGTGAGTTCGATGTTGCTAATGATCTTGTTGCATGGGTTGGTGTATTGTTGGCCGGAGACGTCGGAGTTGGTGGCGGGAGGGTGCGAAGGGGGGCGGTTGTTTCTAGGGTCGGCGGTGATGGTGTCAGCGGCGAGGCTACGGCAGAGGGTGGCGGCGGAGATGGGCGGCGCGGGGTCGGGGATATTGTTGTACGAGTTCCGGCGGGCAAGGGTGGCGGTGGAGGAGCTGAGAGGGGAGTTGGAGAGGGAGAGAGTGGAGAGTGTTAGAATGTGTTTTGGGGTCCTCAAATCTGGCATTGAGAACATCATTTCACAGCTTGATGATTTCTTTGATGAGATTGTCGAGGGTAGGAAGAAGCTTTTGGATTTTTGCAGCCATAGGTAAATGTTACATAGTCCTTAACATTTTTCATTTCTTGTTTACTCGGTTAAAGAGGGGCATGTGCTTCAAAAATGAAAGCACTTCTTTTTCTTTCTTCTTCATTTCTTTTTTATTCACTTGTTGCTTTTTAATTTGAGGGCAAGAAATGAAACATATCATTTCATTCATTTCTCTCACTCCTTCCTCTAAACTCCATTCCTCATATCAAAGAACACCGTCTCATCTTGCAGACAAAATAAACTTCAAAAGATGAATTATAAAAAACAATAAACACTTTTATGGTTAAATGATTAAGTTAGAGTTGTGTTTGTTGGATTGAATAAAAAAAGAACTTTTTTACCACTGGGTAACTATTACTTAACAATTGATGTTAACTTAGTTTAGTTTGCCGAGTATCTATTACTGAACAATGGATGCATACTATTATTTTACTTTGCTTAGTTTAGTTTGCCGAGTATCTATTACTGAACAATGGATGCATACTATTATTTTACTTTGACGAGCATTGGTTTGATTTCATTTTATAACTATACCTTATAAAAAGAAATTATTATTCGGGTTTTGAAGATTGATAGTTTCAAAGATATAGTTCTACTTGATTATATAGAAATAATATTTTCAAAAATATTAAGAATAGATAGAAAGACAATTATAATTCAGGTTAATTATTTAAAACTTATCGATTAATTATGTTTGGTGTTGATGCTAGATTAATTGACTAAAAACATATATATATATTAAGATTAACCAAATTATCTAAGTTATACATGTTTAAAAATGATTTTCTAAAACAACAGCTTTTAGGGGTGTGTGTGTGTAAAATGTAATTTGTTTCAGAAATAAGATAAAGTAATGTTCTATCTAAAAAAAAATGAAATACACCTTAAACATTAGATAGTATAAAAAATTATTATGTTATGTAAAAAATGATTTTTTTTTTATCTGACTCTCCCAAGACATTTTGAAAATTAAATAAAAAAAGACGACATTTCGGCTCCAATGGGCTGGACAAAAATTGCACAAAAAATTTTGTGTCCTACCAAAACAGAACAACCCAAGTCCAATTTTGGTGAAGAGAACCGTTTTAATTATTGAAGAAAAGGTAATTTTTCTTTTGTATTTCATATTTTAAAAGAATAGTAATAATTAAACCTCTGCTTTTGTATTTCATATTTTTCAAAGAATAGTAAAAATTAAACCTCTGCATATGGCAGAAAGTTAATAAAGAAGGAGAAGATTTGTTAATTATCTTTGTCCTTTGGGTTTTTTGAGATTTTTTCACAGGAAAATGACACACCTTTGTTTTTCATATTTAAATATTTAATTAATTTAATTATTTCTTAATAATTGTTTGATCATGTTTCTGTTAATGTTCCATTCACTAAAATTTTTGAAACACAATGTAGTTTATAATATTATTATTAATTTGAGATATAGAAATTATAAAGTACAGATATGTTCTTGAGTATGAAATATATTTGAAAATATCAAAATCAATGTATTTTAATAATATAATAAAGAAATAATATAAAAAATCAATAAGAGAATCTAAATTAGGAATTGTGTTTTATTGGTTGAAATAAATTAAGGAATTCCAAGTAGTGGCAACACACTTCAAAAACTTGGGATTGGATATTACACGTTCTACATAACATTAGGAAATAAAGTCATCAATGGTCTTAGTCCATATAAAGGTTTGGGGAAATATATTACCATTTGCAAGCGATGATGAATTATGTTTTATTATTAGCTTTTCACCTTACTCTATTTTAAATAAGAGTAACAAATAAGGCATGCTTATTCACATGGGAGAAATTCTCAAAAAAATTCAAAATAAGTTAATTACCAAATACCTACCACTTTTAAGAGAAAATAAAGTAGCATAATTAAGTTTATTTGGGAAAATCTCTTGCCAAAATATACTCCAGAAAAGTTGCTCTGAAAATCTTATTTTTAAAATTCTATTTTAAAAATCATATTTCAAAAATCTAAAAAACTCATTCGGGAACGTATTAATAATGATTATTTTAGAAATTATGGAGTTGATAATAGAAATTATGGGTACAAGAAAACAAAATATTCTCGATCGTGACTTTTAAGGATCAGGTCAACATCTAAGCCTATTTACATTGTTAGAGATCTCATATCGATTAAAGATAAAATAAACATAAAAGTAGTCAAAACCTCATTTTACAAGTCAATTTTGTAAAGCTAAGTTAGATTAAAAGTCAAATTCTTAACAGATATCATAGTCATGTTAGAGTCTATCTTATGTTGTTTGTTATTCGTTAAGTCTGTTGTTCCATTAGTTATCAAACTACTATCGAACTACCTATATCTAGTCTCACATTTAATATGTATATATCTTTGTGTGAGGTGAGTATGTTGATATCCTTCATTGACTATAAATAAGACTAAATTTCAATATATAAATGTCTACAAACCTTAACTTAAAAACCAATTTTAAAGAATTGATTTAGGTTTAAAATTCACATCTTACATGTATGTAAAGCTCCAATTACTCACAATTCATGTAAGATCAAAACAAAAAAATGGATTTACTAGTTCTCTAGTCCATGCCTAACATTAGGACAACATGAAATTTGTAGAAGGTTAGGATTTGTTTGCATGGTAAGATTTCAATTTTTTTGTTTCAAACAAATTGAATTTAAGCAAGACTATCATAATTATAGAGAGGAAAAAAAAGAGATCTAGTAAGTGAAAAAACTACTTTGAATTTATTTCATTTTAAGTTAACAATTCAAATTAGTTATTTTAAGTTAACAATTCATTTTAAGTTAACAATTCAAATTTTAAGTGAAAAAACTATGAGCCTTTTTTTTTTTTTATATTCGTTGATTTTCATACTCGCTAACTGCAAGACAAGCCTTCTTTTTGTTACCTTTTTTCTATAAGTAGTATCCATGAATACTTGCGAATATTTTTTAAATGGGTATCTGGTGGGTAACGAAGATAAAACTTTTAAGTATGAGTCAAGTAATGGCTTGGTACTACCCAACTAATTGCCATTTGTACTTCGTCATGTAAAATTGAGAGTAAAAATGTGTCTCCTAACATATGTTATGCGAAAATCTTCTCATGAAACTTTTAAAATTTTAAAAATTATATCGTGTAACTACCATATTTTATTTCACTATCAACTTTTTATAAATAATATTTTGGTTAAATTACTCTTTTGGTCCCTCTATTTGTCATGATATTTCAGTTTGGTCCTCAAATTTTTTGTTGTCTCAATTTGGTCCTCATTTTTTTAAAAATGACTCAATTTGGTCCTCACCGTTAGTTTGACTAGACGATGTTAAAGTCTACGCCACATGTCAATTTATGGTTTTTTTGATTTTTTTTTTTGATTTTTTTTGATTTTGTTTTTTACACGTGTCACTTCATAGTTGTGCCATGTGTCAAGGTGTGGCACGTGGCACAACTGTAAAGTGACACGTGTAAAAAATTAAAAAAAAAAATTAAAAAAAATTAAAAAATATTAAAAAAATTCAGAAAAACCAGAAATTAACTCGTGGCGTTGACTTTAACACCGTTTGGTCAAAGTTAACAGTGAGGACCAAATTGAGTCATTTTTAAGAAAATAAGGACCAAATTGAGACAACGAAAAACTTGAGAACCAAACTGAAATTTCATGACAAATAGAGGGACCAAAAGAATAATTTAACCTAATATTTTTTGTGGATTCAAAATTTGTCTATACAAAAATTCAACACATTTAAACCTTCCAAAGCTTACAAGAATTTATCCAAAGATGTCATTGTATCTTTAGAACCTCCAACTTGGGAAAGACCTGTATATACCAACCTCGTTTGCCTCCCAAATACACTCACACCACAACAACAATTAGACATTATAATTGTAGATAGCCAAATTAAACAAGAAAGTATACTTCAATTTTGGCCTATGACTACCAAATACCCAAACTATAGCTTCCATGATCCTAGGTACCCTATCACTCAAATAGAACTTGATCTTGTAGGGAAATACCTAATAAATTGTTTTGTGTTTGGGCCACCTCTCTCACTTTCAAAGAAATAGAGATTGCATTGGATTTTGTCTACCCAAGAATAAAAGCCCTAAACCAAGGAAGAAACAAGGCTTCCATCCTCCTTTATTCATAGAACAAAGGCTTTAAGACCTTCACCAAGAAAATGGTCTCTTGAGTACTGTCCTGAGAAGAAATTTTTAAAGGAATTGACTCAGGAAGATGGCTACATTGCTTGGCACGAGCTTCAATGGAGACATAATAGTGAGGTTTCTTCATCATATGTCTACATTGAAGCAAAACCTAGAGTAAAAGGAGGTCACAACACCAAAGCATCCATATTCATTCTCACTCTAGCCTGTACATTCTCCCCTAATTATGTTACGACTACATTCGTCAAGGACCAAGACTTCAATAATAGTAACTACCTACAAAGTTTGAAAAAAGGAGCAAAAGGATATTATAGAGTTTGGCATGCAATCTACAAACAATGGATCTCCCCATTTCCTCATAAAAACCATTATGGATAACAGTTTAAATCAAGCCATAGAAGTTATGAAGCGTAAAAGAAAAGCTTTATGCATTCTCTATGGATGAAAAAAAGGAGAAACAACAACCATTCACTCAAGAAAATATACATGAAATTGTGGAAGTTGTTTTAGAGAAAAAGGTGAAGGAGTTAAAGGATAAGAAAATGGAAAGACTGCAACAAATCGTTGGAAATCTCAACATTCAAATGCAAACTCCTTTTACGTAGTTCGTTCAAAGTCTTAAACCTTCCTCCTCTGACTCACAATCCAAACCATCTTAGCCTTAATGTATTTTTCATTTAATGGTGTAACAACAAATTTTGTTATTTTCTGTATGCACTTTGCTTATCAACTTTCACTAAGTTTTATCCTTTATTGTCTAGCTTTCTTTAATCTTTTTGATCTTAATTGTCTAAAATCTTTGTTGATTATTAAAAAGGGAGAGAAATATCTGAAACATAAGCTTTCATTATCTCTTAAACATCTTTTATACTTTGATTATTAACTCTTATAAGATCCAATGATTTTATTATAATTCTTCTATTTTGATCTATATTGTTTAGCATTATTTTCAACCAATAGTATCTAAAGCTATATTATCTTCTGAATTATTTTTCTACAAGTAGTATCTAAGTTTATAAGAGTATATAGGATTAAATATGTTTTTGGTTCCTTAACTTTTAGTGAAAATTGAAATTAGTCCCTCTTCGAAACCTTAGCCTACTTTAGTCCTCCAACTTTAGAAATGTTTGGATTTAGTCCTTTTAACCATTTTCTTAAATTTTATTTAACGTTTTAAACATGTGTCATGAGAGCATTTGAAGTGTTTACCCCGCTTGACACATTTATGCTTCAATGTTAGCAAATAAACTGTCTTGAAACATCAAATAAACTTAACAAAATTTTCTTAAGAGGACTAAATCCAAACATTTGTAAAGTTGGATGACTAAATTGGGCCAAGGTTTCGAGGAGAGATTAATTCCAATTTTCACTGAAAGTTAAGGGACTAAAAATATATTTAATTCTATTTTGATCTATATTTTTTGGCATTATTTTCAACCAATAGTATCGAGTAACTATGAAATGATCACTTCTTAGATTATACATTTTACTTATTTCTTTACCACTCGCAAATGACTTGCCACTCACGTTATTGTCATGCACTCTGATAGTAACAATGTTTCCATTTCTATCCATTAATTTATAACCCCCCATTTAATATCTTTAACCCAATACAAAACAAAGTTATCTTCGAAAATGACATCATCCTAGTACAAGACATATTTACATGTTACATTTTCCATTGAAAAAAGACGCATCATAAAGACAAGACCTTTGGCATCAACAAAGATACACCCAATATATGTATTTCAAAAAACAACATACATCAAACAACATTCAATATCCAATAAAACAACAAATAAAAATGTATAAAACCCTAACCTATCAATATACAACATTGATTAAGAATAAATAACTAAAACGACAATATAAAACTTTTTCTGTTTCCAAACAAACCCTAAAAAGATTAACATATATACCAGTACAACGTATATAAAGACCTATGGGGGACCACATAAACACAAATAACCTTGAACAACTAATCAAAACATTCATAGAAGATTATGAAAGATGATGGTGACAGAACACATTTTCAACAACATATGAAACTTACTTCACCAAGACAAATAACTCTAATAGAGGTATGGAACTAGTCTTTGAAGTAATGAGGATTACTGGACACCATGGTTGACAGAGGATATCAGAATATTAAGAGACTTCTTCTTAGATTATGTTTGACAATGAAGACAGAAAGTCAGTTGCCATTCCTTAAATATATCAGTTGCACGTTTTATATTGTCGACTTCTGTTTTTGGAATTTTGAATTTCTAAATTCTTTCATTATTTTCATTATTTCAATGGTGTTCTTTAAAAATTTATTTTTTGTGAAAATTACTGATTTAATAAAACTAACAAATATATAACGAGCTATACTTTCACAATTTACCTAAAATAAATAAAACTATTTTTTATTGAAACATGTAAATGAAAATAATTATTATTGTTACATCATTAAAATTAAAATTAACTACAACAAATTATAGTAATTGGTTCAAATAATCCTTTATAATTTTGTATAATTAACAAATACTAACTCTGTAATTATGCTATTTTGCGATGTAATACATATATTTTAAACCAACTTCATTGTTATACTAGGCATATCATATATGTAATTTTTTATAAATACTAAAGAAAAGGACAATGTTAAAATATTTTATCATACAATGTATTACACATTCAAATTTATATATGATTTTATTCAATTTTTATATATTATATTACAAATTATAATTTATATAATATCTACAAGAAGTTTGTAAATGTAGATAAAGAGTCTTGTTAATAACTTGTATTATATGTTAAGCATGACAACCTATTGATAATATTTTAAAAAAATACACAATATCCATAATTTATCAAACCAACACTACATCATTCGGTTACAAAATAGATGTTACATATCACTAACATCATAGCAGAAATAGAAGTACTAATGTTCGAAAAAAGTAAAAGGTGCAAATACTACATGGATATTAAATATGTATTACATTGATATACTTAGTCCTTTGCCTAGAAATTCCAAATTTTAGAACATCTCCAACTCTATAGCCATTGTTAGTACAAAATTTCTTCCAACCACTTGTAAGATAGCATTCAATCATGCTTCTACGTGCCCATTTGATCTGGCACGATGAACAAATTCCAGCATTGTTAACCAGATAAATAGATTTCGTACCATGATCCAAACCACCAACAACAAAAGAAGCTTCCAAATACTAATTCAATGGACAACAAATCAAATTATTCAAGAGTCAATATCCAAAGGACAAAAAATGTTATATAGAAATAATAAAGAACATTTAATTGTTCACAGATACTTACAAGTTTTGAATTGCTGATATCATTCTCAATTAGTTTTTCACCATTGAAAAGTAGTAGTCCTCTTCATCATGTGCCTCTTCATCATCAAACTCACTCAAATGTGAACTACCACCCCAAGTACTATTACTCAAATCTTTAATATAGTCCATCTCTTCGCCAGACAAAGAAAATCCTCTGAACTCAAATTTGTTCCCGTTGACGTAGTGAACATGTAGGATGTGATTTGTTTCCAATTCATAAAAATTCATCAGATGTCCAATACCAGATTTTATAAAAACATCATTCACAGTTCTTTCAATTGGAAGCATATAAATCTTGCCTTCTGGATCCATCAATTCAATCATGTTGTCTAAGAACTCTGTGTTGCAATACTTAACAAACAAATCATCCAATGAAGCATAATCTTGCAAGACATAAAGATAATTACACTAATGCTTATATCACAAGTTGAGTAATAAAAAATTGCAACAAAACAATGCATAGTAACCTTCATATGATTCAAATGAATCGTAAACCAATTCAAAAGGAGGTTTCAGGTAAAATGATCCACAAAAGGACGTATTTGCACAGGCACATGATATTTGATTTCAACATATGACATACTTTTTATCCTAAACTGGAAAAATATAGAATCCAAGAATATTGTGCCAATATAGTGTATAATGTCCAACTTATAAAAATCCAGAAGTTGATCCACACCACAAAAGTAACCCTTATCAATCAAATGTTTTTCAAATGAAATTTTCAAAACATTCCCAACAGGATCCATGAAATAGTTGACTCTAACACACAACTTATTCCCCCAATAAACCATAAGCAGTTCTTGAAACTTAATATATTCTTGTCCATACACAGATTAAGAATTAAAAACAACATTTTTTCTAAGAACACATACAATTCCTCCATTACATGCAATTTATTCCAACGATTAGTAATTTTTTCTGAAAAACAAAAATTCAAAAGAACAAACACACCTTGCCCAGATGAAAGCACCCTAAAGAACTCTGGAAATGTTTGGTTAACATTCCTTCACCATCAGACATCTGTATAACGATGGTTCCTCTTTTCATCTAAGGTAAATCTGTTGTTTAAACACAAACAAACTACAAACCCTTTTTGCTTTTTAAATTACAGTGAAATTCCATTAAACCACAAATCTATTTAAAATAATAAGAATCATTTCATTACATAATGGTTAATTATTAGTCTAAACTATTCTTATTAATTATTAGTATAACTTTTATTTAATTACTAATTCAAATTTTAATATTCGGGACACCTATTGGTGTAAATCTCAAAATATTATTATAACCAATTTTCATATAAAAATTCTTTCTGTACTATACCTAGACGATTCTGGGTAACTATCCGGTCTAAACCGCCTACTATAGCTCAATTGTAAAAAGATGGTTAAATAAATAAGACAACACACATGGCGGCTCAGACCGCCTACTCCAAAGAATATCGCATAAGGAAGAACTGCTAAACCCCAAACTTAGAAAATTGCAGCGAGGCCTCAAATGTAAACTCACTAACGTAGGGCTTCAAGCCCATTTAGAACTTGAACATTGGTCCAACGCAATGAAGATGGCCCAACCCATAAGAAGGGAAAAACATAATTAATGACTCTATAAATGCACGTGGACCCCAACAATTAAAAGGTACGCTTTCATTAATTCACTAATATGGGATTTGAATCTTGAGAGCCTTTGCTGACTTGATTATCAGAGTTCTTTCCGTAGGTAACCCCTTAAGGTCCAAACCGCCAACATTAGGAGAAGGCACATCCAAGCCAAGTAGTAACTAGTTCGAGAAGTCAGTGATTGGGGTAAGATGTGATTTGTGTTCCCTGATATTCTGTTATTGTTTCCGCATGAACACTTTCAATATAATTTATTTTTATTGTAAACCAAACATTTAAGTACTAAACTTTAAATTGCTAATTAAACAAAAATAAGTTAGACTATTCAAGTTTACACTTCATACTTAAATCAACCATTCAACAATCATAATGTCCCAATAATTTAAATTAACCATTCAACAATCCTAATGTCCCAATTTAATATGTTATATCTTAAATATACCATCATACAATTTAACGTCCTCTAACTTTATAACTGTCACATCAATATTAAGTTTAACAAAACTTTTTTAACACAATATAAATCATTTCAAATTTAACGATGCAATGATTTTAATAGTTCTAACAAATATATAACCCAAAATCACAATTCCAAGCATCAAAACGACACAACCATGCGTATGCACATGTTTAAAACTAGTTGTTATAACAAGACTTTCCTATTAGATGAAGATATTGAAGTAAAGAGAAAATATTTAGAATACATACATCAACGATCATATTTTACAACATGATTATAAATCCCAAGACCTAGATGAAACTTTAACATTCCATGAAACTTGTGCTATTGCATGCTTCATGTATATTTAAGTTTGAGGATAAAAAAAAGTTTGGGAATACTTGATCTGTTGACTTTTTTTGAAAATATCATATTTTAACTTAAGTGTTTTAAGCACAAAAAAAATGGGGAAATTGTTTGAGAAAATTCCAACATCCTATGAATTTGGTTAAGTGCGAAAAACAACAAAGTACAAAAACATCATGTTTTGTCTAAAAAATGATGACTTAATGCACAAAAAATCATGCAAGATGCAAGTATTTCATTTTACAAAAGATAGAACACTAGTCTTATTTTATGTTTGACAAAACACAAACGCATTCAAACGATAGGTACATAAAAGTGAGCATTGTACCTAAAAGAAAATACATAAATAATTATTCTGTTATAAGGAATGTCTACTACTTTCATCTCACAAAAGAGATATGTTGGACAAGAACAATGTTTCATCATAAGGATATCTTCAATAAATAGTTAAAGCTATTTTTCTTCACCAAATATTTGTATCATGTATCGTCAATTTTAGAAGAATTGTCTACTTCACTAAAAAGTATTTATCATATGTTTTAAATATAATAGTTTAATATGTTAATACTCTACATTATATTCTTTTAATAGTTTTAAGACTTTATGGTTTAATTTTAATTATGTGACTAATTATTTATCTGACTAATTATGACTTTCATGTTTAAAACACGAAATGAATGTTAGCAACGACAAAATTGTATACAATAAAAATACTAATTTAAACTAACCATTCACAAATTTTTTTTATTTTGGTGATTTCATATTCAATGATTTTGATTTATTTTCCACTTCAAATATAATTTTTTTTTACAATATCACAACTAAATATTGTTTACATATCATGTAAATTGATTTATTTTATTTAATTAGTTAATTTAATAGTTAATTATTATTTATGTGTGTCATTGTAGTGTGTCAATCAAGGTGTGGATTATTTGATTATGAATTTAGGCCATATGGAAGAATCCTAGAAGCCATCAACTCTTATTCAATGGTGGCTTGTACAGGTGAAGGCTTTGCGTGTGGAGCCTTGATTGTGCATTACGTGGAATGCTCATTCGTGATTGTATGCTGGAGGCAATTGGGCCTCCACACATGGTTGGAGGTTGGTTGGTTTGTTAGAGGGAGGTTTGCTACTTGGTGAGGCATATGTATTACTTTTTCTTTGGGGTTTCATATTCCTTGGGGTTACTTACATGATCAAGATTACAAAAAATCATCTTTCTCTAAATCTTCAAATTTTGGGTACAAAAACATACACTTTCTCATATCCTTAATAATGTGTGTGATATTCCTTTATCCCAAATACCTTCTCCTTGTATAAAGGGAGATATGATTTCTATGTAGATTTATGAAGAAGTTTATGTAGACGGTTACAACATGATGAGGTGTTATTTCTGGTAGGGAAAATAGTTGGTGCGAAAATAAAACAACATTATCGTCCAAAGGTGGTTGGTGCACAATATGTGACTAATGGCTCTTTAACTTAAGTGGTAAAGTCTGTGATGAAGCCTGTGATGGAACTTGTGGTGGAGCCTGTAATGGAGCCTATGGTGGAGCTTGTGGTGACGTTTGTGGTGGAGCTTATGGTGGAGCCTGTGATTCAGTCTTTTATGGTGCAACCTATTGCTCAGCCATAACTTGAGCCAATGGTGGGTAATCATGACAATATTTGTAATGTTAAGAATCTAGATGGTGTTGTGTAAGTGAAATCTGATTACTTGAGTGATATGCCTTCTTTGGAGGATGTCACTCCTATTGTGGATAGTTTGTAGGATTTACATCAATTAGATTCAACTTATAGTAGTTTAGTGGTGGATCCTAATCCTTTGGCATTTAAGGAGGTTCATTTTGCATAGAAATTTAAAATAACTTCTAAATAAGCTAATATGCTTGATTAGAGGAAAAATTCTAATACTGAAGAGGATGATGAGTCGGTTCAAACTACAAGAAAACTTGATATGGGTAGACCAAAGAAAGTTGATATTAATTCCTCCAAAACAAAAACTTCTAAAAGTTAAAGGTCTTTTATGGAATTTGAATAATGATAAATTTGTTAATTTGGTGAGGAATTTGCCTTTTTCTTGAAACATGGAGGTCAAAGTGTGCAATGATTTTTGTGAAAGAAATCATGATTTTTCAATATATATATATATATATATATATATATATATATATATATATATTTTTTTCTATTTATATTATTT
>Ga0214545_1001661_pt1 | contig 41992 bp, 19 predicted proteins | sample CNSS4metaG_FD_160064 | JGI IMG/M metagenome (GOLD analysis project Ga0214545, IMG submission 160064) | Root nodule microbial communities from cowpea collected in UCLA plant growth center, Los Angeles, California, USA - CNSS4 | ecosystem: Host-associated > Plants > Roots > Nodule | place: USA... | reverse complement strand
ACGAGAATGAAGTGTACTTTTCTAATTCAATAAGTGTCTTTTTAAACTCAGCTTTTGGTACGAGCAGTAGTGGAACTGGTTTTCAAGTGTATTTTAACTAAAAGTCTGGTTTGGACACAATACAAAACTCATCCAAATAATTTCATCGCCATGAATCATCACCAAACAACTTAAAGAAGTGATTGGAATTGAAGATAGAAACAAAAAACCAACTTTTCTGGTATGAGAATGAAGTGTACTTTTTTAATTCAATAAGTGTCTCTTTCAAGTCAAGTTTTGGTATGAGCAGTACTGGAACTGGTTTTCAACTATATTTTTAGATAAAATCTGGTTTGGAGACAATACAAAAGCCATTCAAATAAGTCATTCATCAGTAAACCTCTCTCAATGAATGAACTAAAATTTAATACGATAAAAAATTGCAAGTTAAATAATAGTTTCCAATGTATCAGTTTCTATTTCATCCAAGTTTCCAAACTAAATATACAATGAGTACATTCATTTCTTGTGTCTACCTCATTCTAACTATACATATCTACAATTATCTCAAAAATCTTGTTATTACATTCCATCAAAGCCTAAATTCGTAATCTTAGTCTCCAAAAAAATATAGTCACAGAATTATGTTGTATGCAAAACCACAAACTTCTACATTTACAGCAGCTATTTCTTCATGAGCAGATCGTAGTGCTGAATAACTTCATCGCGGTGGACATTATCTTCATGTAAAACCCAATCACAAACGAATTTATGCCTAATTAATTGTAGCTCCTCCTAAAAAGAACATGAAGATAATGTTACCAAATGTAATCTTCAAAGAAACACTATAAACAATAAAACATATTATACAGGTAAACTTACAGTAGTGTAGTTAGCCAGGCTTTGCCATCAAATTTGCTTACACCATCCCACATCTCTATAAATTTCAATACTAGGACCCCACAATCACGACTGCAAAATGAAATAAGCAAAAAAATAAATTTTAACAAATACAACAAAATATTCAGACCTCATTAAGGTGTGCTAAATTACACTCATTCAACAAACAAAATGTAAGAAGTTACCCGTTAGGTTGAATTGGAGTGTCCACACACTGCACTTCAAAAGATGGCTTCTGGTCCGATTCACAGTTTAATAACATAGACAGAAACAATTCCATGTTACGCGCTTGCCATATAAGTTGGACATATTATGGGAAACAATATAACAAAAAAAATGTAATAAACATATAGAATTTCTACTTACAATATAGTTTTCTATCCTTGTGCGGTTCTTTCTACTATGTCCAAGGGAATCAAACACAAAAAATTCCATGCTCTTAAGCTTCACACAGTAGCACCACCAATGATCACCATGGACAATTGGAGCAAACAACTACAAAAACCATACAAGACTTAATTGTTTGTCATATATAAATAACACAATGCACCAACTTCCATGGCAACAAATAAAAAATGTACAACAGTAATAAAATGTATACAAATTCAGCGCTAAGGATGTCTTGCATGCCAACCAGCAAGCTACAAAAAAAGGTATTGTAGTCACTTAATTTCCAAACACGTTTGTTCGCAACTCTTTTATTGCTGTCATGTAAAAGACAATCCTGCATTCCACAATGCACTTTGTCAATTTCATATAATTGTTATCAAAATATCAAGTTTAACTAAATATTAGAATAATATCGTGTACATGGGATTCATTATGATTCTTTGCACATGTTCATGCAACTTCCTTTCATTATACATCATAACATTTGTTGCAAACAATACAGCCTACAACAACACAATAATCTACTATTAAATTATTCTACATTATAACATAATTACTAACATTAACATGTAATTTAGGATCTTACCATGTTGCATATGTAACCTATCGGTCGAAAACCCATACAATCCTCAAGATTTGACTATTTATATTGCAAACAACGCTACAAAATTAAATTAATGACTATTAGTAATTTAAATCAAGTAAATGAAACTTATAACAGTAAATGCATGCTTTGGTGTTGGATTGTTTTTGGGGTTTCACTGTAGTTATGAATTCTCATGGCAGAAGATGCTAAACTGTTCAACCACAAATCAAGAATGTAGAAGCAATGAAGTAAAAAAATAACCACATTAAATCATATACACAATCTTCAACCACATCCGCAAATTAAACAATGACTTCAAGTGAAGAAAAATGATTCTACAATGGAATCAAAGCCATACATTCAACCAATAACCATTTCGAAACTAACCGCCTTCAAATAGGGGTTTTGGATGATAACCTACCGGGCAAATGTTCCTTGTGTGGATGGCCTTTAATGAACCAAGAACTACGCCACCAAGAGTGCGCCCAAGCAATGCACCGAACGATACCCACCAGTTTCTACCGAACCCGCCGCGTCCAACAACCCAAACCACTCTCGAGAAGTTCGCTATCCGCTTCGACTGCTACCCACAACAACAACCTTTATGGAAGAACAACCTTTTGGGGAAGAAAAAACTCTTGGGGAAGAAATACCTCTGTGTTTGTGTAAGCTGGTCGAAGAAGAACATTGCGGGGAAGGAGAAGGACGAGGGAAAACCGAACCAACGCACTATATTTTTTTAAAATGTTTCTCCAATTCAGTGCACATGCACATCACGCACAAAGCCCTGGGACGCTGCCTTCAATTACTGTATTATTTAAAAATAATAAAATAACCCATGCCATGTAAGTGGGTAAAAATCGGGTCAAATAAGTGAGGTATTCTATCATTATCCTAAAAAATAATCAAATTAGGAGTACATTTAAAGTAATTTTGAATTTGAAAATAACCAAATCAAAAGTGAAATCTAAAGTAGTTTTAAAATTTGGAAATAACCAAATTAAAAGTGCATCTAAGGTGGTTTTAAAATCTTCGAATAACCAAATTAAAAGTGCATCTAAAGTGAATGACCAAATTAGAAGTACTTCTAAAGTGGTTTTAAAATATTAGAATAACCAAATTAGAAGTGTATTTTAAGTGATTTAAAAATCTTGAAATAATGAAATTAGAAGTGCATCTAAAGTAGTTTTAAAAATATTAAAAATAAATAATACAAAATTATATATAAAATTATTTAAAAAAAATTAAGACAACCAAATTAAAAATATAGTTAAAGTGGTCTAAAATGATAAAATAAAACAACCAAACCTAAAGTGACTTAAAGTATCTTAAAGTATCAATAGTAAATAAGTGTGGTGAAAAGTGGAGTGTTAATAAGCATGAGAGTAGAATGGAACGGGGGTATGGATAGAAATGTTGCTGCCGAATCAAGCCACGCCCAAAATGTATTTGAATGGCTTACAAGTTAAGATGTAAAAAAACATGAACCCCACCTTTCATCATGGACATTTCAATAAGCATATATGTTTTACTCCTAAATACCTTTTGAGACTAAATCATGTGCTGCACCTTTCAACCAAGCCAGGCATGAATTCTCATGTATAATTCTTAAGCATAGAAAACTTACTCACGTATAGCCACTAAGCCACACCAAAAAAAAGGTTTGCCCAGACTTAACAAATGAAAAGGTCTCTAGTTTTTTATATCCTCAACAATCTTTCTTTTGGTGTTGAGTGTCTAATTGTGTTTGATTGTGAAATCACAATGAAGAGTGAGTGGGTGTTGCGTTCTCGGTTGTGAAGAGAAGCATTTAGAGAACATTTATTCACTATTCACAAATTTCATTGATAGGAACCCATAAAACTCAAACGAAGTGGAGCGTTGATCTTGAGAGGTAGATGAAGAAGGGGTTATGTCGAGAGTCACACATTTTGCTAGAAATAAGACGATTTTATAGTATATAAGTAAGTGCAAATCTCACTTTATAAATCGGTTTTTTTTGTTGCAAATCACTTTATAAGGGGTTATCTCATTTATTATTGTTATTATAATTGTTGATCTCTTATTAATATTCATTGATTTATATATATGTTTTATTATTACTATTGATTTAATAATTATTATTATATCATTTTATATTTATATTATTATTAGTATTATTTGAGTAATCATTTTCTAACATTCTTATAGAGATTTTTTTTTTGTTATTTCTATGTTTGATTACTCATCTGCATTCATTTCTAAAATTAAAAACAATATAGAGTTGAAGATTGAAAACATATTTTGTGAACTAATGTGTTTCTTATGGTTATAATTAAATCAGTTTCAACTAAGCCTAAAAATTGATGTGTATAATTGTTTCTATTTCTATTAGTAACAATAAATCAAAATTATGGATAAATGATATTCCTCTTTATTGAATAATTTTTTGTGATGTCTATAACTAATGTTTTTGTTGTTATATTAATTTATGCTTTAATATTGTCTATTATTACCATTGATAAAGATGTTCTATATCATGTATATATTTTAATTGTTTTGTATGAAAACAATTATAAAATAAGTTGTCATACTAAAATTACTACTGTGTTATGGAAAACACTTGAACTAAACTTTGCATTTGCAAAAAAAAAAAAAACTTGATATTTATATGAAAAAAAAATGACTAATAAATTATCAGATTTATGAATAAAAAGGATTTTTTCATGTTTCTGAATTTAGAAACTTTCTTGTGCTCAACAAGGTTATGAAGTGGTTTTCAAGTGCAATAAGATTATTATTTCTAAACATGTATTTTGGTTGGTAAATGATATACTTGTGATGATTTGTTTGAGTTAAGTACCTTTATCTTCTAATAAAATATTTATAAGTTTTCTTTGATTATTACAAAATGTTAAGTTGTGATTTATGACATGCTATTATTATAATTGTTAAGAAGTTGAGAAATTTTGGTTAGAGACCATTCAAATTATAAAATTTTGAGGTGCAAAATTAATTAATTAAAGAAGTGATGATACATGTCTTTATAAATGAGTTTTTTATGTAAAATTCATGGTATAATTCATTAAGCAACATATTCATATGGTGTTAATGTAATGGTGCAGCGAAAGAAAAAAAATGCTTTTATTTGATATGGTAAATGTTATGCTTCAAGTTCTAGTTTGCCTAACATTATATTAATGAAATTTTATATCCTGCTTACCATATTTTGAACACAAAAGATTGTGATAAAACTTTTTATGAGTTATGAAAGAAAGGAGAACCACATTTAAAATATTTCAAAGTGTGGGGGTGTCTTGTAAAGGTTAATATACCTTTTAATGAGAAAAAAAATATTGGTTATATATATTATAAAGTGAATGAATATATACTTCACTGATTTGTCATCTAGTGTAATATTATTTGTGTTTCGTCTAGTTATGACAATATGTCCAATTTCTTGAGATGATTGAAGGATATATTAATGTAAATTGTTATTGATTCTAGTGACACAAGATCACCTGTTGGTTATGGTTATGTTTTAACCTTGGATGAAGGTGTCCTATCATGGAAATATGTTAAAAATTTGTTTTGTCATGGTATACTATGCAAACATAAATTATTTATTTTTTTTCCAATGCATCCTGACAATCAAATTTTTATATTTAAAGTTTATAATAAAAATGTCAATGAAAATTTGACATATGAGAATGAGAGACAAATGTATTACAAACTTAAGTACTCATGGTTATCTCTCTTGACTTTGTCAGGTCAAAAAGAAATATTATAGATCTACTTATCAAAGGGTTGATGCATCAACAACAAGTATTTGATTCGTCGAGGTGAATGAGACTATAGCCCATAAATTAGTTGTAACAATGGACACCCATCTCCACATGAATGGCAATCTCATGGAATGGAGTTCAATGGGTAACAACGAAGTTGTTGTTGACTAAAGTACACCAAATAATTTGATTAAATTTTATGTCTCATTCCTATGGCGAGGTGTACTATAAATTGTGGCAATAATTTATGTTGAGGTATATGCATTGTTATGCTTATATATTATTTTATAAAATACCTCTTAATAAACCAAATGGTTGAGGTATGTGCATTATTTAATAAAATACCTCTTAATAAACCCAATGACAATTATTATAGGGGTGTGAGTCACAAACCACCCTTTGAGGGAGGGTTTACCTAGTGAGTGTGATGGTGGGGCCGCCATTGTGAGACATGGACAAGTCTCTAAGTGAAACTCATGAAACAAGATACATGCACAAGGCCGTAACGTGTACCCACTGATTAGAACCTATAATGAACACTGATATTGTATGTTTTATTTACTAAAACTCGACCACAGGGGATGTAGTTCAAGACAATCAAGTCTCTGCATTTTCTCGGTGGAAGTTTATAAGCACTAGGTGTAAGGGTCAGACCCGGAAGGTTCCTTACATTGAACTACAATATTTTGTTTTAAAAGATAATATATTTTTGTTTTATTTTTTAAATTATGTGGGGATTGTTAGAAATATTTTAATATAATTTAAAAAAATAAATAATTAAAATAAAAATTCTACTGTTACTGAAGTTTTTATAAACCTCTAATCTATGGGTTAATGTGTTTTATGGATAATGACTATATTCTTATTACACTTTACTCGTTTGTCTCCTTTTGCTACCTATAAATACCACCTAGGTGCATGGGGAAAAAAACAACAAAAACAATAAACAATAGAGTTCTCTAAAAAGTGTTCTTCTTTTCTTCTCTATATTATCTTTAAGACAGTGGTGTTCATAAGGTTCGGAGATCCTTCGCTGCACTCGATCGATTTGACGGGTTGTTGTATCTTGGGAGAGAAACGCATTTGATTTGAAACACATATGATTGTGTATTTGTTTAGTCCTGTGCAGTATGGGCATTTTCTCTCTAAGGATAGCGCTATGCGTGCCTCAACCCAGGATATTTCTACTCCTTTCCTTGTTTATTTTTATTTATTATTGTTATTATAATTGTTGATCTCTTATTAATATTCATTGATTTATATATATGTTTAAGTATTACTATTGATTTAATAATTATTATTATATCATTTTATATTTGTATTATTATTAGTATTATTTGAGTAATCATTTTCTAACATTTGTTAGACATGTTGTTCCACCCACTATCGGACTACTATCGAACCACCCATGAATGTCTTAAGGTCTGATGTCTAGTATGAAGCTCGAGATGTATATATTTCGATGAGAGGGTGTGTTGGCAGTGGTGGAACTTGGACCAAAATTTTAGGGGGTCCAAATTATATTTTTTATATATAATTATTTTTTTTATATTAAAAAAATTTATTTCCTCACATTATTTTCTCTATTCAAAACAAGCACATATGATAATAGAATCCAAAAAAATATGATAATAATATATATGAAAGTGTAACATAAAATTTATTATCAACAATCACATATTAAAAAAAAAAGCAAAAGTTACTATAGGTAACTTTTAAAGACTTGAATAATTGAATCAGAAATGAAGTTTGTTGTAATATCCCTTGCAATATAAACTATCATAGTCCTTGCTAGAAAAAATTTTAAAACCTATAAAAAAAACACTCAAAAAAAGATAAAATATGTTGATGACAATCAACACAATGCCAATTAGAATTCAATGAAAATCAACTCAATTACATGTAACAATGAAAACATTTGAGTCAGGTCGTCTGCTTGGTTTTTTTACTAAAAAGATAGCATGATAAACAATATCGAACATCTTTTACTAGTGAATACCAAATACTCTAACCATGAAGGAAATAAGCTAAATCATGTGTATTGGTATCTTCTTGGATAACCATCTTTACTAGACAACGAATAGTTCTCTAGATGCATTTGATATGGATCCCATTTTAGATAAGTCATTCGTACCTTATCAATTTGATTTGGTGGGTATTGCCAAATTTCAGGACGTTTATGCGGATCACAATCTAAAACATTTTCAAATTCATTATATGCAACTCTAGGAACTTTAGAGAGTTGTTTTTTATTTTCTTCAATTTTTGGATTATAGTGAAGTTTTTCAAGTTTAGAATTTTTTTCATCTTCATCACAAACATTCCTTTTGTAAAAAAAAATCAATTCTTCTACTCTTTATCATAATTTTCTAATATAAATTTGTCACCTCTCACCTATTTAGGAAACAATCAAATTATGAATACCCCAAATTAAATTTCAAAACCAAGACTCAATATATTAAGAAAATTAAAACCTTCTAAATAATTAGCTTCCCTTATCTTAAAGTAGATTCCTAATATTGTTCTTCCCCTACACAACTTCAAAAGCTAAAATAGCTCTATCTACACAAAGAGAGTTTGATAAACAATTAGAGCATGAATTTATTATCATAAAGATATGCCTATAGCATAGAAAAGCCACATACAAGAGAAAAACATATTGTTTCGAAAAAAAAGGCAAAAAATGAACTTACTCAAAAGAAATAATTGTTCGGTCCAAAATGTTTCTTAATTCCTCATTTTTGCTGTGGTACCATTTGATTTTGAAAATAATAAGATATTGGTGATAAAAATTGGAATAGAAAGAAGAATAGAAAAAGAGATGGAGGTATCGAAGATAAAGAAATCAAATAAAGAAGTAAGAAAAAGCAAGACGATGAAATGGTGATTAGGGAGAGGATACAATGGTGATTGGAGAAAACCATTATGTTGTAAAGATTTTGTATAGTATAGAGTTTATTTATGCAATAGAGTGTGCTTGGAAGGAGAAGTTTCACGTCTTATATCTTAATTTTATATTTCATTCTAATAAACATAAAATATAAAATTGGTATAAAATTTGTGTGATGTTATGTTTTTTAGGATAAAATATAAAATTATGATATATTTTCAATTTTCAATTAAAAGCATAAAATCATAATTATAAAATTTTAATTAAAATATTAAAAATATTAAATTATACAATTATAAAATTATAAAATCAATAAATTACAAAATTTTAAATAATAAAATAATAAATAGAGATGGCATGTGACGACAACCCATTATAATTATATAATTTGTAATTAAAATATTAAAATTATTAAAATATACAATTATATAATTATAAATTTATAAAATTTAAAAATTTAAAAATTATAAAATAATAAATTATAAACTTATAAATAGTTAAATTTTAAAATAATAAAAAAGGAAAATGACGTATGACATATAATATAATGACAACTAAGCAAAAGTAAAATGATATAACAAAATAATACGAATGTGAACCACTTATCAGTTACATTACCATCCAATTAAATACAGTTATCTATTGAAAAAATTAAATTTATTAAATACTTATATCCGTTGATTATATTAATGTACAAATATATAATTATTATGTGAGAAAGTGTATTATTTGTTTTTTAAATTTCACATGATATAAAATATTAATTTGTTTTTTAACTGGAAAAGGATCTTGTCACATAGTCATCTTCTTTTTCATATACTAGCATAAATATAGGCGCTATCACGTCTGTGTATTTAGGGTTTATGATGTAGGGTTTAGGGTTTAAGATTTATAAAAAAATAATCATTGATAATTAAAAAAAAAGAAAAAAACAAAAATATTCGATTGTATAAGAAGTTCGTAGAAATAACAGTCAATTTTTAAAAATTTAATAAATTATTATATTTAAAGAATAAAATTAATATTTTAAAATATGGACACAAAAAGAAAATCCTTTTTATATTGTTATAAATGATCTGAGAGTTATTTAAAATTTAAAGATGGAATATACATGTGGCGTCTCTACATCTCTACCATCACCGTATTTGAAAGTTTATCATGAGAAAAAAATCTATTTAAAACAATTTTTATATCTTTCAAGTAGAATTTATTCCGTTATAAGAAATGTAGTTGCAATAATTAAATTATAAGCAGAAATAAATTTTTGCAATTTAATTAGTTCCGTTATAATATTATTCATTGATTTATTCATATGTATTTGAAAATATAAAACAATTAAATATTTTTAAACTTATTCTAATTTTAATCACCCAGTTTATATTCCCATCTGTAATTCACATCTTCAGAATTTAAATATAAATAGTACTTTCTCTTACAAACCTTTTTTCTAGTTATCTTCTTTTATGGAATTTGATTGTAACATTTTCTTAAAAAAAGAATTTATTAATTAATACCCGAGTTTTCAACAATTAAAAGGAAGATATAAAAAAATGAAAGAAAATAGTAGGAAGAAAAAGTATGAAAATAGATAACAAATATTATTTATTGATTAAGATGTATTTCTAATAATTAAATAGGAATATTATTTCCTTTAACATTTTTGTGTTCAAAAATTATTGCTACAAATTAATTACAACCTTTCCTTACACTCTTGGATGCAAGAATTCATCACATTGTCCACAAGATCATTAACACCTACAAGAAAATAAAGTCAATGGTCAAAATCAAAAGCAAACAAAGTCAATGATCAAAATAAAAAAAGAATGAAATCAAATATAGAGAAAAAAATACATAAAATCATGAAAAGAAGAAAATAATTTTAGAATACTTACCATTCTTTGTGGCAATGGACTTCATTAGGTGACAACCAGTAATACAATTGTAAACAGGATGAGAGGATAGTTTACTACAGCTTGATTTACAATCCCTCATACATTTATCATATACTTCAGGAAATGGTTGTTCTTCACATTTTATTTTACACTTCACATTGCACCAAAAATTAGCTTCAGAAAAACTTGTTAGAATCATAACTGTCATTATAACTCCAATAATTTTTATTTCAAATTTCCCCATAACTCTTCTCTAAATCCTCACCCAAAATCTCAAATTTGTATGCAAAATGAGATCTCACTTGCAATGTCTCATGAAAGCTAAATATGAATTTATAGAAAAAAGAATTGCTACATTTTCTTACTTTTAAAAGAAAATATTTAGTAATAAAATATATTTTAGTAAAAAGTATTAATAATTTATTTATTATTTTCTACTATAAGAAATATCTATTAGTAAAATATATTTTAATATAAAGATATTAATAATTTATGTATTATTTACTGATATAATGAATATATGTATAATGAATGTTGCGTTTTGACTATCTATCATATTTAAAAAATAGTTTGTAAATATTATGTTCAGAACATTTATTTAATATTATTTAAATTATAGATTTTGGGAAATCTTTTATATTAAAATAAATATTTATATATAGATCAAAATATATTTAATTATTGTTTAAATTTAGAAAATTAAAATATACATATGGTTAATATTTTGTTATATACATTAATAAGCTAAAAGAAAAATTTCTCCGTATAGAATATTTTGTATATCTGTTATATTTTCAAAATCACGAAAATGCTAACATACTAAAACTGATTTAATTGATATATATATATATATATATACTAGGGTAAACATAGGACAATAGCGCCTGTGTATGCATTTTTTAAATATGCGTGATATTATATTAGTAGGTGATAATATTGTTGTAATGTTACTGATGTAACGTCCCATTTTTTATAAATAAACTTACTTCAGTGACACGTCACACGAAATGATAATGAGTAGAGATGCGGAGTAGGAATTCACTCCTTAAAGATATCCAAGAGTTATGAAAAAGGAAACGTCAAGGCATACCACGATGTCAAACAAGATAAAATACGAGGTCTAAAGTAACAGGAAACACAGTACAAACAAATAATACATGGGCCATAGCCCTAGCAAAAGACATAAAGTAGAAGCTCAAGTCCAGTCGACTAAGCAGCAAACCATCACCTCCCGGTTGACCACGGGTGTTCCTCGCATCTGCTCACATCAACAAGTTGATGATCATCGCAAAAGAGAAACCCACACAGCAGAACACACAACAACAGAAGGGTAAGCTAGAGCCCAAAATATATTTATCATGCAATCAGATACATCGCCACAATCCAATACACATATATCATCTAATCATGTTATGACTTTTCAAAGCAATACACTAAGACTCGACTCGATTCATCCAGATACATATAACCTGGTCGGATTCAACAGATGCTTGTACTTGTGGTGGATACCTCTGCTCACCCCCGAGCTGCTCACCCCCGAGCTAAGTGTTACAATGAATCAATTCCCTCACACACAAGGTTGGCCCTTAATGAGTTTCAGGCCTCCTGCTACTCTCAGCACAGGAGTTAGTCCGCTCTAAGTGAGACTAACTGACTCCTTAGAGTGTCAGGATGCAATCCTTACCAAGTTATATAGATGGGGCACCACCATGATCACCCACTATCAAGAGCCATGGAATTACGTCTCGACCACTGAAGCACGACCCTGAAGTCTCACCTAGAAACTCCAAGGAATTATGCACTGACTCATACTAGATACATTCATACAATCAAGTAACAATAATCATGCATTCGAACCTCGTGTCCACATTTGAAACCAAATTCCCATTCATATTCCATGTTGTACCATACCACCTGTAACATCCCATCTGGATATTACGAATTTAAATAATAAAACAAAAACATAATAATAATACTTCATTTATTTTAAATTATTTCCCAAAAACTGCGGGAATTTAAAACTTTATTACATTAATAAAACCAAATCCAAACCAAATATTTATTAAACATAATACATTATCAACTCAGTCTCATTACAAAGACAAGTTCTATAGTTCAAATAATTACAAGAAAATCCTTAAAATTCATAAAAAAATGATAAAATGATACCATAAAGTTTCCCAACTAGCCCACGCTCCAGCTCTACGCTCCACCAGTACCACCTGCAACATCATCTGCTCCCGTGTACCGCGTACACGATCATCGTCAAACACACGCAAATAGGGTGAGCTAAAGGAATATAAACATATGCAACAATTTATATAACCAAAAGACACATATTAAAGGAACTCCATCCTTTGGTCTCATCACACATGGCCACCACCATGTAATCCATGTTCTACGTCTTTCGTTGATAATCTCAAGCTATCGTTGTTGTCCAACCTACAAGCCACCACTTGTAGAACACATGCGGGAACACTTGTTATTCCAAGCCACAACTTAAAGAATGCTCATATTACCCTCCATCCTGAGCCACAACTCCAGGAACACTCCAACATCTGACCCTTGAGATATCGCCCAAAGTCTCGTAGACCACGCAAATCCAACGGAAGCAAAACACAGTGTCTGCTTCATCAAAAATCGCTTGGTGCTCCACACGAGTCTCCAAGCTCAAAGGCTTCCAGACCGCCTGGCGGGGGACACGTGCTGCCAGGCGCCAAGTGCCTCCAATGCTACTGTTTCCACAAGCATCGCCTGGCGGGACAACCCTTATCGTCAGGCGCAATACGCTTCAATTCTCTACTGGTTTTGTAGCCATCACTTGGCGGTCAAACACATCGCCAGATGCTACACCAGTACTTGCGCAAAATTAGTTTTTAAGCACCCAAAACAAAGTAAAATCAATCCATTCCCATTTCATATACATTCTCCCCCTTTAAACCCATGCTAGCATTCAATTCTAACTTATGAATAACGCATGCTCAAACAAGTATAAGCAACATCATTCTAACAATTTAAGCACATGATCCTAGGCACCAATGCAAATTAATGTTGACACACATGCATTCACCAATAACCAATTCTCCACATGTGACTAACCCAAAGGGACATTCAAATTGATAGAGACTTACCACATAATCCAATCATGCTTCATTAGAAGTTACTTGAAATTATCCAGAGCTTATTCATGTATTTTAAATACTCCAAAATCAGCAATATTAAGTAACGTATACCTCTAGCTGCTGACCTCCAAATCAAAGCTCCACCGTTCAAACTGGGGAACTACATGTTGTGGAACACATGTCTAAATTTCACCTAAATTGGACGGTTAACGAACCGGTAAATGTAGTTTTACAAAAACTGTGCAAACCAAAAAAAATGGTGGCGCCTAGCGCCCAAAAATGAGAAAAGTGGCGCCTGGCGGGACTATACTACCACCGAGCGGTTCCTGTTCCGCGAAAACTACGAAAAATAACATTTTTCATGAATCAGATCACCACACATCACTGGTACGGCGCCTGGCGGCCAAATGGGTGCCGCCAGGCGGTTCCTACAGTTCCAGGAATTTTGCAGCTCTTCCCTTACGCCTGCGAATCTCAACCAGCCCAACCATCCTGATTTCCTTCAATTTCAACTCAATACTCGCCACTGAAAGATTTAGGATCACAATTCATCCCTTAAAACTTTTAATCGACGAAATTCCATTAATATTATACATTCAATTTAGTCCATCTCTAAATTCCTAATTTCACAAACCCTAACACGATGTCCATGAGGTTCTCTTCCAATTTAACCACCAACCATGTATGATTCATTGGAATACAACTAGTAATCATTCTCACATAGTGAGAACAACCTCTTTCCCCCGATTAGAATCATCCCCACACACCCAGAACATTAAAATCGAACCAAAAGCTCGCGTCGCCTGGCGGGTCAATCACCACCGCCAGGCCCTTCATCTAGAAAACCCAGAATTTGGTTGAACAGCAAGCACCACCTGGCGGTCCAGTTTGTGCCACTGGGTGGTTCCACTTGAAACCTAGAAAAACACACACAAGCATATGCGTCGCCTAGCGGCAGTTCGTCGCCCGCCAGGCGGTCTCTGGGAATTTTCCAAAAACACAAAATCCAAAAATAATATACGGTAAAGAGCATACACAATCATGCTATAATTCATGTAATTATTCAAAAACATAAATAAACGTGATCCAGCTTCCCTAACCTGGTTTCTTTGCCAAATTCTTGGAATTTATTCAAGTCTTTGGGCACCAAAAGTCTAGCCCTTGACTCCTTCCAACTTGCTTCTAATCTTCTAAAATTGTTCTCTAATTCACTCTCAATGGCTGTTTTACATTTCTTTTCTCAGCCTCCTTAGTTTCTCTCACACAGCTATAGGGTTCTTTTGTCCCTTCAATTTCATACAAAAAATAAATTTGGCAAAAAAGAAAGTTTAATTTGGTTCTAGCAAGGATCGAACCCCTAACCATGTCAATGCCAAATCCATATGTAACCATCAAACCAATTCATGTTTCTTGATAATTTCTATAAGTATGAGATTATATTATCCCTCTTCACGAGAAACATATTACTAAAATTAAATATTTAAAATAACACTTAAATAGCATGCATATGATTTGAACTCAAGTCCTCTCAATCCAATAAAGTACTCTCAACCCCTTGACCTAGTACTTTTCCATGTCATAAACCTTAACTTTAAGTGCCATAAAGGCTCCACTACCCGTATTTATTACATAATTATTTATTTACTTATTTAAATTTTACAGGTCTTACATTCTCCCCACCTTAAAAAATTTTCGTCCTCAAAAATTGAGGTCACCCATAAAAAATGCAAATAGAACTGCCTCAACTCCCTTTATCTTGAAATTCTCCCTTCTTGGTCTCTACCTTTTTTTTTAGAATTCACCTCATACATTTCCCCACTTTTCCTTATGCGTACTCGCATCTTTGATCAAAATATTTTCTCAAAGGTCCTACTCAACCCTTGCAAAACAACATATCAAGTTTGGCCTTGATTCTGTAGTTAACCACTACAGATAACACACACATATCACAAAACAAACGCAAACCTAATAAGAAAGGCATAGGAGACAAACTCAACCTATCACTTTTCTCCCTTTTTACCAAAACCTTTAGAATTAAGAAAGGAAACTATCTCAGATATAGTCATGAGTGTGCACCTTCATCACCCTACCAAGACATTTTCTGTTCTTAATACTTCCAATTCACAAGTTCCTTTCCCTGCGCACCAATGCTTCTTGGAAGGAACCTCTCCCCTTGTGCACCAACGCCTCGGGAAGGACAAGTAATACCTCTTACCTGCTCGCCAAAACCCAATAAGAGCATTACTTTTCTTAGGTCTTATAAGCAATTACCCTTGCCTGCTCACCAAAACCCAACAAGAGTGCCACTCTTACCTGCTCACCAAAACCCGGTAAGAGCGCTGCCTTTACTAAGACCAATAAGCAAAACCTCTTGCCTGCTCATAAAAACCCAGCAAGAGTATCACCCTTACCTGCTCACCAAAACCCGGTAAGAGCGTTGCCTACCTTGAGACTCACAAACAACAATCCTTGCCTACTCACCAAAACCCAGCAAGAGTCCACCTCTTACCTGCTCACCAAAACCCGGTAGGAGCGTTGCTTCTCCTAAGTCTCACAAACACGACTCTTGTCTGTTCAACAAAACCCAACAAGAGCCCAACCCTTACTTGTTCACCAAAACCCAGTAAGAGTACCACCCTTACCTGCTCACCAAAACCCGGTAAGAGCGTTGTTTCCATTAAGAACCATAAGCAACAACTTTTGCCTGCTTACCAAAACCCAGCAAGAGTATCACCCTTACCTGTTCACCAAAATCTGGTAAGGACGTTGCTTTTCCTGAGAATCACAACAACCACCCTTTTCTGCCCATCAAAACCCGGCAAAAGCCTACCACTTACTTGTTCAACAAAACCCGGTAAAAGTGTTGCTTCTCTTGAGTCCCCACAAATACAACTCTTGTCTATTCAACAAAACCCAACAAAAGTCCCACCCTTAACTGTTCACCAAAACCCGGTAAGAGCATAACTTTTCCTAAGCCTCACAAGCAACATTCCTTGCCTGCTCAATAAAACCCAGCAAGGACATTGCCACTAAGCTTAGGTCAAAGTCTTACAGTAACCCAAAATTCCATTTTACCCGACTCTCCAAGTCCTAAGGGTAAAATAGCAACTCCTTTTACTCGACTCTCCCTAGTCTTATGAGTAAAAGTACAACCTGGTTTTAAAGGTATGAAAGAGTTTCAAGCATGCATCATACAAACTAGAATAACATGTTTCACTACTCCAAAAACAAACAATTCAGACTTTACCTCAATGTTATCGTGGCACTTCAAACTCCCTCTCGTTCAGGGCAAGATTTCGCGTAATGACTTGGCTTGCGACAATTGTAACACTTCTTCTCTTTCAACTTTACTCCTGAAAGTTCTGGACAAACTCGCCGAAAATGGTCTCCCCCGCACTCGAAACATTTCACTGTCCCTCGTCCTTCATGTTGAGGTTTGGTGTAGGGTTTCTCTTGTCGTTTCTCATTGATGCTACTGTTATTAGGATGTGCCCTCATGACCTGACTTGGACCCTTCTCCAGTTGTTCCACCATTTTTACCTGTTCCACCAAAACAGGGAACTCTCGGATCCTTAGAGGTACGAGGAATCGATGCAACTCATGGTTTAGACCGCCCTCAAATTTTCTACAACGCCATTCTTCTGTGACAGCCTGCGAGTAGAACCTCGCCAAGTACTCGAAAACTTTTTAGTATAGGCCTGCACCGTCATAGTCCCCTGCTGCAAAGTAAGAGATTTTGCTTCCCTCTCATATCTGGCGTCGTTAGGAAAGTATTTCTCCAAGAATTGTGCCCTGAAATTAGTCCAAGTCACCTGCTCTTCACGAGTCTACATCAGCTGTTGCATCCCCACTCACCAGTACTTAGCGTCTGCCACAAGAAGGAATGTGACAAAGGTCAACTTCTATGCATCAGTGCACCCGATCGCTTGACATATCTTCTCACACTCCCTCAGCCATGCATCTGCCTCGTCCAGGGTGGCCTTGCTAGTGAACTTAGCTGGCCTATGCCTCATGAAATCTTCCATAGTCACGGGATGAGTAGGTGCGACTCTGATTCTGGGTTGTGCTGCATTAGGCTGCATCGCGTCCACCATCCAATGAATCGCATGTCCAATCTCATCAGCCCCAGTATTATCCCTCCTTCTTTTGTTTGCCAAAGCTTGGGCACGCCACATTTCAGTTGGATTAAACCACACAACTTAAGTCATGACTATGCAAGCAAAAGGCTTAACACAAAAGAATTAACACACTGACTCATAAGCAGAACACGATAAGCTCACTCCCCATAGACCCCAAAAATCTTTTGAAAACCATTGCTCTGATACCAAATGTAACATCCCGTTTGGATATTACGAATTTAAATAATAAAACAAAAACATAATAATAATACTTCATTTATTTTCAATCGTTTCCCAAAAACCGTGGGAATTTAAAACTTTATTACACTGATAAAACCAAATCCAATCCAAATATTTATTAAACATAATACATTATCAACTCAATCTCATTATAAAGCCAAGTTCTATAGTTCAAATAATTACAAGAAAATCCTTAAAATTCATAAAAAATGATAAAATGCTACCATAAAGTTTCCCAACTAGCCCACGCTCCGGCTCTACGCCCCACCAGTACCACCTGCAACATCATCTGCTCCCGTGTACCGCGTACACGATCATAGCCAAACACACGCAGATAGGGTGAGCTAAAGGAATATAAACATATGCAACAATTTATATAACCAAAAGACACATATTAAAGGAACTCCATCCTTTGGTCTCATCACACATGGCCACCACCATGTAATCCATCTTCTACGTCTTTGGTTGATAATCTCAAGCTATCGTTGTTGTCCAACCTACAAGCCACCACTTGTAGAACACATGCAGGAACACTCGCTATTCCGAGCCACAACTCAAAGAATGCTCGTATTACCTTCCATCCTGAGCCACAACTCCAGGAATACTCCAGCATCTGTCCCTTTAGATATCGCCCAAAGTCTCGTAGACTACGCACAGTGTCTGCTTCATCAAAAATCGCTTGGCGCTCCACACGAGTCGCCAAGCTCAAAGGCTTCCAGACCGCCTGGCGGGGGACACGTGCTACCAAGCGCCAAGTGCCTTTGATGCTACTGTTTCCACAAGCATCGCCTGGCGGGACAACACTTATCGTCAGGTGCAACACGCTTCAATTCTTTACTGGTTTTGTAGCCATCACTTGGCAGTCAAACACCATCGCCAGATGTTACACCATTACTTGCGCAAAATTAGTTTTTAAGCACCCAGAACAAAGTAAAATCAATCCATTCCCATTTGATATACATTATCCCCCTTTAAACCTATGCTAGCATTCAATTCTAACTTATGAATAACACATGCTCAAACAAGTATAAGCAACATCATTCTAACAATTTAAGCACATGATCCTAGGCACCCATGCAAATTAATGTTGACACACATGCATTCACCAATAACCAATTCTCCACATGTGACTAACCCAAAGGGACATTAAAATTGATAGAGACTTACCACATAATCCAACCATGCTTCATTAGAAGTTACTTGAAATTATCAAGAGCTTATTCATGTATTTTAAATACTCCAAAATCAGCAATATTGAGTAACGTATACCTCTAGCTGCTGACATCCAAATCAAATCTCCACCGTTCAAATTGAAGAAATACATGTTGTGGACTACATGTCAAAATTTCACCTAAATCAGACGGTTAACGAACCGGGAAATGCAGTTTTACGAAAACTGCGCAAACTAGAAAAAATGGTGGCGCCTAGAGCCCAAAAATGAGGAAGGTGGCGCCTGGCGGGACTATACTACCACCGAGCGGTTCCTGTTCCTCGAAAAATATGGAAAACAGCGTTTTTCGTGAATCAGATCACCATACATCACTGGTATGGCACCTGGCGGCCAAATGAGTGCCGCCAAGCGATTCCTGCAATTCCAGCAATTTTGCAGCTCTTCCCTTACGCCTGCGAATCTCAACCAGCCCAACCATCCCGATTTCCTTAGATTTCAACTCAATACTCACCACTAAAAGATTTAGGATCACAATTCATCCCTTAAAACTTTTAATCGACGAAATTCCATTAATATTACACATTCAATTTAGTCCATCTCTGAATTCCCAATTTCACAAACCCTAACATGATGTCCATGAGGTTCTCTTCCAATTTAACCACCAACCATGTATGATTCAATGGAATACAACTAGTAATCATTCTCACATAGTGAGAAAAACCTTTTTTCCCCGATTAGAATCATCCCCACACACCCAGAACATTAAAATTGAACCAAAAGCTCGTGTCGCCTGGCGGGTCAATCACCACCGCCAGGCCCTTCATCCAGAAAACCCAGAATTTGGTTGAACAGCAAGCACCACCTGGCGGTCCAGTTTGTGCCACTGGGTGGTTCCACTTGAAACCTAGAAAAACACACACAAGCATATGCATCACCTAGCGGCAGTTCGTCATCCGCCAGGCGGTCTCTGGGAATTTTTCAAAAACACAAAATCCAAAAATAATATACGGCAAAGAGCATACACAATCATGCTATAATTCATGTAATTATTCAAAAACATAAATAAACATGGTCCAGCTTCCCTAACCTGGTTTCTTTGCTAAATTCTTGGAATTTATTCAAGTCTTTGTGCACCAAAAGTCCAGCCCTTGACTCCTTCCAACTTGCTTCTAATCTTCTGAAATTGTTCTCTAATTCACTCTCAATGGCTATTTTACACTTCTTTTCTCAGCCTCCTTAGTTTCTCTCACACAGCTAGGGTTCTTTTGTCCCTTCAATTTCATACCAAAAATAAATTTGGCAAAAAAGAAAGTTTAATTTGGTTCTAACATGGATTGAACCCCTAACCATGCCAATGCCAAATCCATGTGTAACCATCAAACCAATTCATGTTTCTTGATAATTTCTATAAGTATGAGATTATATTATCCCTCTTCAGGAGAAACATATTATTACTAAAATTAAATATTTAAAAATAACACCTAAATGGCATGCATATGATTTGAACCCAAGTCCTCTCAATCTAATAAAGTACTCTCAACCCCTTGAGCTAGTACTTTTCCACGTCATAAACCTTAACTTTAAGTGTCATAAAGGCTCCACTACCCGTATTTATTACATAATTATTTATTTACTTATTTAAATTTTACGGGTCTTACACCACCTCATTCACCAATTTCATGAGTATAGAGTCTCATCTCATACCAATACCATTGCCATTTCAACAACGTCCATCTCATTCACTTTACATGCTAAGACCACATCAATATATATCAATTCAACCCATACCACATATATTCCATGCTATTTCTCATACTTCATACTTAAAACACACCAATCAATCAACCAAACAATATATATAACATTCAAGTGAAGAAATAGCAAGGCCCACAATGCATCTCGCTCAAGCCACAAGCCCTCGCTCAGGCGAGAGGAGTTCCCTCGTTTAATCGGCAGGCTCTCGCTTAGGCGAGACGCGACAGAGGCCTTGGAAGGTTCTCGTGCACTCGCTTAGGCGAGTCCTCCCTCGCCTGAGCGAGCCCACTCCTCGCTCAAAGGTGAGGTCCCTCGCTTAGGCTGAATTGCAGCGACACACCTCGAGCTCCCACGCGTTCTCGCTTAGGCGAGCGTGTCTCGCCTGGCGAGATGGTGCCTCGCTCAAACTAAGACCCTCCACCTGAGCGAGAGCTCGAGCGCGAGCTAGGGTTTGTCCACTGCAAGTCTCGCCTAGGCGAGATAGGGTCACTTGGGCAAGAATAACAGGTCTCGACCACTGTTCATCCTGTAACAGCCAGATTTCCATACCCAAACAATAGAATCAACCAGTACATATATCCACAATAGCATACAAGCTTAGAAATCACAGAACGAAGACAAAACGACACCAAATCGCACCAAATAGAAGGTTTCTAGCTTCCCTTACTTGGAAATAAGCTAGTAGACTTTCCCGACGCAACCCCGACAGAGAACGTAAGAACGCAGTCGCTCTAGGAGCAAAACAAGTGGCTAGAAAAAGGAACAAAGAGATAGAGCAGAACGGGTTATTGAGATGAGTCTCAAGAGAACGCCAAAATAGAGCTAAGGGAAGACCGTTACGAGTTCAAAAGCAACTTACATGGAGTGGAAGAGTCGGAGTGGAAGAGTCAGAGTTCTCTTGGAAATAGATGACGGCTAACCCTAGCAGAGATCTAAAACGGAAGAGAGGTCGCGCTTAGGTTCAGTTTGCAAGAGTGAGGCTGAAAGGGAAACCCTAGCAGCTTTAGGGACTTAGCATCCTATGGGCCTGCTTTTAGGCCCAACAGATTAAGGTCAACCCTTAAACATTAGGGCAGAGAAATAAATTGGGCCTTACAACTAAGTTAATATATAAACTAAAATTGTATTTATTAAAATTAAAGTGAAATATATTAGACAGATGAAAGAATAACCATTGATAAATATATAAGAATAGAAGAAGCAGAGATAACCGATTTTATATAAAGCTTGTAAAAGTAACAATCAACTTTTAAAAATTTAATAAATTATTATATTTTAAGGGTAAATTTGGTATTTTGAAATGTGGATACAAAAAGGAGAATTCCCTTTATATATTGTTATAGATATAAACTAAATTTATATTTATTAAAAATAAAGTGAAATATATCAAATAGATGAAAGAATAACCATTGATAAATAAAATAAGAGAAGAAGCAGAAATAGCCAATTTTATAAAAAGTTTGTAAAAATATCGGTCTTTAAAGATTTAATAAATTATTATATTTAAAGAATAAAATTGATATTTTAAAATGTGAAAAAAAAAAAGAATTCTGTTTATATATTATTTTATATATATATATATGACTGTGTTTAATAAAACTTTAATAAATGTATTAATAAAAAAGTATAAACAGTTAATATCACGTAGTTATTGAGTGTAAATTTAATAACTATAAAAAATACATAAATACATAACATTTTTTTCGTATAATATTTTTATGTAGATATGATTTAATAAGTTGATATGATTTGTTTTTGTCTTTTTGTATACTTAATTATTTGAATACCTATATGTTTTAAAACAATATTATTGGTAGCAGTGTCATCATTATTCTTATTCTCGACTAAATCTAAGTCATTTGAGTAAAGTACGCTTTATTTTATGGATACAAAAATTATCTCTAATGGTCTGGGTGAACTATTTGGTAATAATATACATTAATTATAATATTTGTAAAACGAAATCTATATTTTTACAGCAAAAAATATTTAAATGTTAAAATAAATTGCTTATTTTAAAATATAAATAACTGATTTATTGGTATATATTCAAAACACATACTTTGAAAATATACTGATAATATTTGTTAGGATTATAAACTGATAATGTTTTAATATATATATATATATATATATATATATATATATATATATATATATATTGACTATACTATATATTTAATTAATATTGTATTTAATGTTATTATTATGTAGAGTATTGTAGATACAATGCTATATTTTAAATCATGTGATGTTACGAAATTGTTGATGGAGGTGATTCGAACTTTTGTATTTTAATAAATGGGTATAGAGTTCTACTATATAAATTACATTGAAAATTGTATGCTTGGATGCATACACTCACAAAAATAAACAATAGTATTTTAAAAAATTTGATAAAAATATTTTAATTTCAGTATATTTATTGTACACATAATAATACATTTAGATAGAAAAATGTTTTTAGAAAAATTTATTTATTATTTTAATTTTTATATAATATTTCTACAAATGTAGTTATATATTGTTCCATCTGAATGTAACTAAATTTATTAGTAAAATCCTACAAATTTATTAGTGAAGAAGAATTATGTAACTCGATTCAGATAAGGTTTAGTGTTCTATTTCACTGCTCTTTGGTTTTATCTTGTTTCGTTCTTATTTTTGTATACATAACATAAAACCTTTATTTAGAATTTCCTTTTTGTGAAAAAATAAATTGGAAGAATCATAGTGCTATGATTTCAAAATTCGTCCAATTTAGTTGATCTATAATGTAAGGTCCTCTTTATTTTTGTCCAATGTTTAAGGGTTGTCCTAGTCTGTTGGACATAAGCAATGGCGGAACTTGAGCCAAAATTGTAGGAATGTCAAAATTTTGGTTGAATTAATTTTTTGATCTAGTTTTTTATCCAAAAATATTATATTAATCCTCTATTTTTTTTTAACCTCAAATTGGTCTTGATTTTTAGAAAATAGATGCAATTTGATCATTTTCATTACATTTTTTGAAGAAAGAAAGGAGTTTTTATCAAAATTGATAATGAGATTATGTCAATTACATCAACAAAGAAAATCATCATTATTTACAACTTCAATTTTTATGAAAAAATCTTCATCCAATTCAAGAAATTTAACAAAAATAAGACCAAATTACATTATTTTTTAAAAAATTGGGACCAAATTGAAACTAAAAATAACTAAAAGATCAACTTAATATTTTTGAACCGAAATAAAAACTAAAAGAGTAATCTCAAATCTTTTATACAAACTAGTAAAAACATTGTATTTATTTTTTTATGATAATAACAAATATTATTATTATTATTATAAATTAAATATAAATAATTTTTATTTTACTATAATTAATTTTCATTTATATTGATTAAGTTTAAAAAAATAATTAAATAAAAAGATAGTTAAATTAAACAAGTAATCATTTAAAAAAATATTAAGAAAATAATTATTTTTATTTAAAAATATTCAAAAGGCCAAATTAAAAAATAAATGTAGGTAATAAAAAAAATATCTTATGCATTAATATATATTTTTTAAATATAAAATATATTAAAAATATTAATTTTAAAAAAATATATTTAAAAATATATAATAAATTATGTAAGTATAAAAAATTTTAGGGGGGCCATGGCCCCCTATGTCATAACATGGTTCCGCCATTGGGCCTAAGGCTGGCTCATAGAGTGTCCAAAGCCCCCTAAACCAGTCTAACACTTTCAATTGCTACCACTATTCAGAAAAACATTTTTCCTTCCTCTCTTAGAAACTGCAACAGTGCTCTACTAGGGTTTTGGATCCCATTCATCTTTAAGTTAGCTTAACCCATTTTTCTGCCCACGTAAGTTGTTTCTCAGATCATACTAGTTTTTCTCTAGTCTTATTTTCGTGTTTCTCCTAAGGCTCATCTTAATGACCTCGTTTCCATTTTGTTCTGCTATTTTTCTAGCTCATTAATCTATTCCTAGAGCTATTATGCTCGGTTGTTTGGGTGTACGAGTCTTTGGCTAGCCTTTTCCAGGTAAAGGAAGCTAAGGTTCCTCATATTTTTCTGAATGTTTGTCTATTTTTGACTTGCCTCGAGTTTGTATGACTTGTATGCTACTATGGTTATATGGAATGCTTCGTTTTGTGTTTTGGGCATGTAAGTATGGCTGATGCAGGTACGAATAGTGGCGAGAACTAACATTCTCGCCCAAGCGAGCTCGTCTCGCCTAGGTGAGAATAACAAAGGTTGGCCCAGGTTCTTGCTCGATGTAACGTCCTAGCCGTCCCGGGTCTTACACTCGAGCTCTCGCTTAAGCAGAGAGCTTTCGTTTTGAGCGAGGTGTCATCTCGCTGAGGCGAGAGGGGCTTGCCTAAGCGAGAACTCGTGGGAGCCTGATGTGTTTCGCTGCAGTTGTAGCTTAGGCGAGAGACCCCACTTTGAGCGAAGAGCAGCCTCGCTTAGGTGAGGGGGTCTCACCTAAGCGAGAACTCACGAACCCTGTTGTACATTCTGTGGACAGTCTCGCCTAAGCAAGGTCTAGTAGCTTGAGCAAAAGACCTCTTACGCTTGAGCGAGGGTCCATAGCTTGAGCGAGACTGGTGTTGGAATTTGTGTTCTTTTACATGTTTCTCATTGTTGGTTGTATGGTTGGTTGGAGTGCACTATTTAAAGCACGAAATATGTGAAAATGCATGTAACATTTGATTTGTAGTGCCATGTATGTTGTATGAAATTTATATGAGGATGAGATGTGGTTATGATGAAATGGAAAGTATGAATTGTTGGATGGTTGGTTATACTTATTGGCATGGAATTGGTATGCATGATAACTTTATGCTTGGTTGGTGAGACATGATTTTTGGTGTGGTTTAGGACGTAATTCCATGAATCTCTAGGTGATATCTCATGGTGGTGCCTCATTGATTAGAATGTAATTCCATGATGGTTTCGTGGTGGTGCCTCATTGGTCAGGACGTAATTCCACGATGGTTGTGTGGTGGTTTCTCATGGTCAAAACGTAAATCCATAACCCCTATTAGTGGGAGCTCATGGTGGTACCTCATGCTTAGGACCCACGAAGGTTCATGGTGGTGCCTCATTATATAATTTAGTAAGGATTCAAGTAAGGATTGCATCCTGACACTCTAAAGAGTCAGTTAGTCTCACGTAGAGCGTACTGACTCAAGTGGTGAGAGTAGTAGGAGGCCCTAGTCTTTGGCAGTATAATGACCTGAGATGTTTGAAGGCTAACCTTGTGAGTGGTAAGGTGAAACACATTGACAATTGGCTCTGTAGAGCGGTAGAGGCTACCATAAGTGCAAGCATCCTGTGAATTCGACTAATTATATGTATTCGGATAATCGCGTATTGAGTCGTAGTGTCTTATTTGTGAGTCTTCACATGCTTGGTTGATGTATGTATCTTTGGCTATAAAATTGTATGCAATGGTATGATGAATCATTTTTCTACTCTAGCTTACCCTTTCTGCTTATTTCTATATTTTATGTGTGGTTTCTCCTTTTGCGATGATCATGAATTTATTGATGGGACTAGATGCAAGAACTCCTCGTGATCAACAAGGTAATGGAGATTTCGCTGCATAGCTTATCTTGGATCGGACCCCACCTTTTATGAATTCTCTTTTAGGGTTGTAGCCCATGTATTTCCTTGCTCTTGGAGCACTTACTTTAATACTATTAAACTGCTTTCTCTTACTTGTTATTGGCATCGTGGTGTGTCTTAGTTTTCCATCTAAGTATTCTTGGATAACTGTAAGGAGTAGCGTTTATACTCCATGACTTTGCGCTTTTATTATTCATCGTAATGTTTCATTTAATTATGTTATTACTTAAATGAGACGTTACATCTAACGGACAAAACTTGAGAAATAAATTGGAAATTGTCTTAAAACTGTAAAGACTGTATTCTGATTATTTCTAAATAAATTATGTGTTTTTGTCTACTCAATGATCTCTATGTATAACTAGCGAACATACATGCGCTATCGCACTTGTGTATTCACATTTTTTAATTTTTAAAAAATTTAAGTTAAGATTAATAACAAATATATAATTAATTTTTAAAATAGTTGTTAAATGTAAAATTAAAAAAAAAGATATGTACAATTTTTTTTTCTAAATAATGATTTAAGATAAAAAAGATTCTTAGAATAACGGTTAAAAGTAAATTATTTATTAAATAATTAATTTTTAAAATAAGTAAAAATAAAACTGATATTATAAAAGGTGGATATAAAATAAAGAATTTCTTTATCTATTGTTATAGATAATCTAAAGTATAGAGTTTATGTTTATTATGTGCTTTGGATGCACTAAAATGGGTCCATACAAAAATTGCATTAAGTGAAAATGCAAAACCACCCTAACTACAAAATCTAATAAAACTGATAATCTATTACAGCTTTTTCTTTATTTTAAAATAGCTATTGGCTTCAAAATTCATTTTTCAACTATCCAAATTTAAGCCTGAGTTAGGAATCCAATGCATCAAATATTAGCTCAAACGGACATCTAAACAAAATTATAAATCAAACAACTAACTAATGTTAGTGAAAAAAAAATACAATATCTGTACAAAATTTATTACAGCTCTTATATATTATGAAAAATACAAATTCATGCCAAAAATTAAGAATAACAAAAGAGAGGAACATTTACGGAATGCATTAAACCTATAAACGTGAGTACAACATATAAAATACATAAAAATTTTCTATAAGCTTAAATTATGCTATCTTTAAGAATTTTTTATTTTCATTTTCGAGTGTTTTAAGGAAAGATTAAAAAATATAACCTAGAAATGATTTAATGCAAATATCTAGACTCTCTCCTAAAGATAAAGTTCCATTTTTATCCTCAACCTCTTCCAAGAGTTCCCTATGTATACAGAAATTGTATCTTAACTCCTTTCTCACATTATTGTTAAATATTTTAAATAATTATGTAGATAATTGAAAACAAAAAAGCCGTTATTACTTTTTTCAGATGAAAACAAAGGTTATTATTATTATTTTTTTTTTCAGATGAAAACAAATAGAGTTAATGTCACATTTATTTATTGTGATATATTATTTTGATGTTATGAATATGCATTTATTATTGCAATAACCTTCTCATTTATATCATTTCTTAATTAATAATTTGGCATATTATCATGTTATCATAACACATCATAAATTAAAATTGATCTTTGATTAAATCCGATTAAATATAATTTTAGTCCCTAACCTTCAATTCCAGATTGATTGGAATTTGTTCATTTATAAATTTTATATATTTTTGTCCTTTAATTTTAATATATATATATATATATTATTTTTTTTTCTTAACTTAATAATATTAACTCTTTTTTTTACATATTAAAGTATGCCTCCAATATGACATTTGAGCTTTTAAACCTATTAAATGGTATAAATAATAAAAACACGAAAATTTCACACAATTAATTATAAGGATTATATTTACTCATTTTAAGTTTAGAGACTAAATTATATCATGACTTTGGACACAAATAAATTCTAATTTTATATCAAAATTTAGGGATTAAAAATATATTTAACCATAAATTATATATTTATTAGAAAGTTGTTTACCGTGAGAAAAAAAAAGTCTATATGTGATACTTCTTATTAGGGATGGCAATTAGGGTCTGGCCCGCGGACCCGCAGAAAAAACGTAGGCGGGCTAGGGTAGCGAGCCCGCAGGCCTACGCAGGCCAAGCCCGCATAGGCCCGCGGCCCGCGCGGGCCGGCCTGCAAGCCCACATAAAATTGAAAAAAAAAAACTTGCACTTGTTTATATTAATTATTTTTTTTATGGACTCTTGCATTAACGTTTCAAATTCTTGTATAACTGGAAAAGACAAGTTTTATGTAATTTTTAATGTGTTAAAATTTAAAGAATACATTGTGTATGTCATACTATGAATATGATGAAAATGTTGAATTATCAATTTATCATCTAATTCCCCAAAGTCTTTACTTAATTTTGTGAACTTCTTAAAGTTTTACAATTTTTAAACATTGAAAGTTTTATCATAAAAATTTAAAAAAAAAAGTAAAAAAAAAGGGGGTCGCCCCGCGGACCCACGGGCCAAGGAGTATGCGGGGCGGGCCAGTGTTTTCAGCCCGCATAAAGTATGCGGGGCGGGGTGGGCCAGTCTGCGTTGTGCGGGCCTTATGCGGGTCGGGTCTAAACGGGCCGGGTCGGGCCGACCCACATTGCCACCCCTACTTCTTATTCCTTTCAAGCACAATCCTTAAACCTCATTCAATTGTGAGAAATATAAAATTAATAATCAAATTGTACTACAACTAGGCGGCCTAACAAAAAATACTCACACTTCTCACCCTCTGCCGCTATAGATACACTGGTAGAGGCTGGAGGACTGGTGTACTGCACCTAGGCAGCCTAACCTGACTATAACCGTGAAATCCGCCTACATAACCCCTAAGCAAACAATCACCATATATATCCAACAAGCAAGAGTAAGCGGCCTAAGCCGCTAACTTGAGAAAATCAAACCAGAACTTGATAAACTCAAAGCATTACTGGGCCTACAATAATCGAGCTAAGGGGCATGGGCTTGGCCCAGACCCACCTACGGCCCAAGCAAGGGCTCAACCCATGACGTGGCCAGACATAATTAATAATCTATAAATATGCATGGACCCTAACAATTAAAGGTACGCATTCATTAATTCCTTAATAACGAGATTTGACTTTCTTAGGAATTCCTTGTTGACTTGAGCGTCGGAGTCTTCTCCACAGGTAACCCCTCTTGGGTCCAAACCGGCCCAAGCCAAGACACAGCAGATAACATATGTCAACCGAAAGGAAGCCTACTGAGAAGATTTGCAGATTGAGGTAAGGTAATATTTGTGTCTGACATCCCTTATTTGTTCTTCGCAGGAAATTATACGGGAAAAACAAATTTAAGTGAAAAAATAATTAATCATTACAGAAATTCATTTACTTATAATTTATAAACTAAAATTTATTGATATCTAAAATATTTTTTATCATGAATAAAAAAATATTTAATTTATGGATAACACTCTAAATTGGTTTTTAACATTAATCATCAAATTTTAGTTATCGAACAATTAGTGGCTAAATTTATTTCCAATTTCAATTATAGACTAATTTAGTCACTAAATTCTAATTATTTTTTGTCTTTAAATTTGATTGTTATTTAATGATTTTTTTTTAATAAAAATTTAATTATTTCTGGAATAAAATTATCATTTATTTATTTTTATGTATTTGAAAGGTGTAAAACAATGAAATATTTATAAACTTATCCCAATTTTACGTATAAGATATATTCACATTTGTGTTCAATGGTAACGGCTAAATACCTTTCTCAGAGTTTAAATATCACATCTTCGTAATTTTTTCCCCCTAATTATGTTTCTTAATAGAATTTGATGATAACGTTTTTTTTTTTTATAACAAAAAAAGTTTTATTAATACCCGGATTGTATCAATAAAAATGAAAACAAAGAATGGAAAGAAAGCATTTGAATTTTTTTTTTATGAAAGTAGATACCAAATATTATTTATTGATCAAGATTTATTTCCACTATTTTTTTTTCACTCAATTGATGCTACAAACTATAACATTTCTTTACACTGTTGTATGCAAGTATTCATTCCATTGTTCACAAGATCACCAACACCTAATAAACAAGTAAATCATAAGTAAGCAAAGTCAATTATAAAAATTACAAAAAAAAATGATTAATGAAATCAAATATATAGAAAAAAGTTAAAAAAAAAAAAGAAAATACTTTTAGAATACATACCATTTTTGATGACAATTGACTTCATTAAGCGACAACCAGTAATACAATTATAAACAGGATTAGATAGTTCAGTGCAATGTGCTAGACAATCCTTCATACATTTTGCATAATGTTCGGGAAATGGTTGTTCTTCACATTTGATTTTACACTTCGCATTACATAAAAATCCATCGGCTTCATCGGCTTGTGCAAAATTTAATAGGATCATCACTGTGATTATAATAACTCCAATAGTTTTCATCTCAAATTTCCCCATAACTTTTCTTTCAATTCGGTCCAAGAATCTCAAAATTGTATAAATGGTGAGTTACTTGTGCTGTTTCAAGAGAGCTAAACATAAATTTATAGAAAAAAGAATTGTGTTACTCATTTTACCGTTGAAAATATTTAATAATAAAGTATATTTTAATAAGAAAAAAAATTAATAACGTATTTATTATTGTATGTTATGATTAATATATGTAATAAATGTAGCAGTTAGATTAGGTATCATACTTAGGTTAAATATATTTGTAATGTTAACTTAAACATGACGTGGAATTTGTTCCTATTTCATTTTGGTCCTACACTTCAAGAATACACTTCAAGAGTGAATGCATAACCTCATTTAAATTATGGATGACAAATAAACTCATCCCCATGTGTATTCTTCGAACTCGTCCCTGTTTTGACGGAAAGTTTTTGCATTGATTGAGTATGGATATAGGTAATATAATATCCGATTTTTTCAATTGGATACGAGAATGAGGATGAGTATGTACATATCTGCCTTGTCCCTATCCCTATACACGCACCATAATACTCATCTCCATCCTCATCTTCGTTCAAGTTATTAAAATACTTGTAATCTATTAAGTAATTTTTCATTTGTTGATACTTGCCATAACATTGTACTTGAAATCGTTTCATGTTTCCAATATTTGTTGATAGAAGTCATAGGAAGGTTTGCATTTTAATAAAAATATGTAGAGTTGTACTATTAATGGTACTATATAAATTGTATTGAAAATAGTATTTTAAAAGTTGTGATAAAAATATTTGAATTTGAGAAAATTTATTTTAGCATAATAACACATCTAAATTGATAAATGTTGCAATGATCCTAATTAATATAATTATACTACTAATTATATTGTTACAAAAATGATAATATATATATATATATATATATTTACAGTCTTTTATGAGAAATTATAACTTTAAACATTCAAAATATAAAATTACTTATCTAAGTGGAATTTATTAAATGGACTGTCAACAATCTAACTACTACTCATCTCTTCCAGTTGTACTATCTTCTACTCACGTATAACATATGATCATAGTAGGTGAACAAATCACAACAATAGAAAACATTGTAAGCTAGCGAAAGTTTAACAATTCATAAACTTAAGAAAACCACTAATTCAAGCATTCAAATATACATAATCATACCCTTGAAATCTCATTATAACAATCACTAACACAAAAATATATTATAGACTTAATTTTCAAAATATACATGTATTGAGTCAAATGTGCATGAACTCCCACAAGTGTCATGTAATATCATAGTGGATTGTATCTAAAGACCTTGACTCTACTCGGTCTAATTTCCTATGACAAGGTTACTTCCTTCTATCCTTTAAATCACAACACTATTTTATACGAATCTCATAGAGTTCAAGAATCTCGTAGAACAAGAATCTCCTTTACCACTTGAACTCCATTATCTATATGAGTCTGTGAGTTTAGTAGAGATAAGACAAATTTTCCAGATCCTCACTTAATACATATCGTAACACTAGACAATGTGGCAAATTTCTTTAAAAATATCCACATTCATATAACACATCCACACATAACATAAAACAATTCAAACCAATATATTTATACCATAATAAACCTTAGTTCAATTCATCTTCACCCTTAATTCATACGATTTATACATTAACAATGACATTTATTCACAATCTCAATAGATCTTTAGCATTAAATCTAAAGCTACTTTCAAGTGAAGTCATCAACACCATTGAAACCTCTTTCCACCCTTCCCGTCATTCAAGAAAAGCTTTATGAAAATTTTTTATCAGTGTTCGCTCAGTCACTACTAGAAATTCTCATATTACATGAGATTTTTCTTGCAAAATTATTAAAAAAATTTGCAAGAAAATAATTTGTTTTGCCATTTTTTCTAAGAATCTTAATTCGCAGGTAATTCCTTAGTGAGTAATTATTTACTACAAAATTATAAAATTTGCAAGTATTTCTTACAAAATTTGTTATGGAAAGTGTTTTATACAAAATATTTTGCAAAATAATTTGTAGCAATTTCTTGCAATTTTTTTTCATAACAAAATTTGTAATTATTTCCTACGAAAATAATTTCAAAACAAAATTGGTAGGAAATATGAGTTTTTTTAGTAGTGAGCAACCTCTTCTCCTCTGCTCGGGCTTACCTAGTGGATGATAAGGCACATCTAATGAAAACAAAATAGAGAATTTTGTTCCAACTAGCACCATCATCACTAATCTTGTGGCAACCGACAAACCTTGCACTTAATGGCATAAAGCTAGCATCCAACATCCAAATGCCTAAAGCTCTTTGGAATTAAAGTTTTAGGTGGCATCCAATGCTCTAGACCCTTGAAGCTCATTGGAAATTAATTTTTCTTTGACAATTAATGGTACCAAGGTATTGTCAATGCTCATGCAGATTTTTGAATGCTACCTAGCTGAATTAGACTGGCCAATTAAGTCTTTCTAAGCTAATTAACTTTTTTCTTCCATCAATCAACCAATTTAATACTATATGAAGCAGATTCGTTCATCATACATTAATTCAGTATTTGACAAACCAACCAACACATATTTAGACTACTTCAACAAATATCACAAATAAATTTATCATACAAATTCCTCATTACTCCACACATCAGTTCTTTAAATTCAAATCACAATCATTGATAGAAAACTTACTGGGTTCCCTTACCTGGATATAGAATCCTCAAAACTAAAAAATATTTCATGCATGCTTAACTCTCAAAAGCTTCACTTACTCTACCTGACTCAGGTTGCTTTATATACATACACATAGAGGACTCTAATTAACTTTCAAAACAAACCCTAACAATCCTAATCGAACAAAGATTTATCTTGAGCCCTTTAACGACACATGAACTTTAACACCTCCATGCAAACAAATTTCTTAAAAGACAAAAAAGAAGATAAAAGATGAACTTACTTTGTTTAAGAAACCAATCAGATAGGATTGCAACCCTCAATGTCTAGAGTCCTATGGTGTACTCCGATCTTCAAACAACCGAGTAAACTCGTCAGAATCAGAGGAAGAAGAAAGAATAGTTTTAGAGGGATGATGGTCCTTATAAAATAAAATTTGATTGACTAGTAATTCTATTTATAAGTTAGACTTTAATGAAATAATCAAACTCCATTTTTAAAGACCACTTTGACTCTTTAGTTATTTTCTAAGTCCATACAAATGATTTTAGAATAATTTACTATTTTAATATTTTTATAGTATTTCAACAAATGTAGTTATATATTGTTGTGATTGAATGTAACTTAGTGTATTAGTTAAATGCTTCAGAGTTAGTGAAAAAGAACCATAGGTAACTCGAGTCAGATAATGATAAGGGTTCTATTTCTCTTATTTTTGGTTTTCACTTATTTTATTCCTATCTCTTGTACATACACCGGTGCAGTAAAGAGTGACTACCTACGATTATTTTGGCTATGTGACTTCGATTATACACTCGAGGTATATCAGGGCTAGGTAAAAAAGGGTAGCCTTTCTGCCTCAGTTTCCAACTGAGGCAAAAAGTCCACATTGTGCTTTGGTTATTGAACAAACCAAAGCATAATATCCTTTAAAATTAAAGAATCTATTGCCTCGGTTCTAAATACAATTGAGGCCAAATTTTTTTAAATCTAAAAAAATTTAAAAATTAAAGGCCTTACTACTTCGGGTAGTGTAAAATCAAAGTAGTAAAGGGTCTACTTCCTCGGTTTCAGTGAGAATCGAGGCATAATAGCAATAAAATTTAAGAAAAAAAATATAAAATCTAAAAAGGTATAGGCCTCGAGTGGGCCAAAACCGAGACAAAATCTCGCCTTTATGTTTGGTTTGTTTTGAACCGAGGCATAAAATGGGCATTTTTTAATACAATTTTTATTTCTATTGTTCCCTACACATTAAACCTGCAATTAGACAACCACAATTTCAAAAATTTATCTCATAAGTGTATAGTATTAGTTAAATTGCACGTCAATTAGACACTTATCTTGCACTAAATTAATGTAAAAATCATTAGAATTGCTCTAATTGCATACAAAATGTGTTGATGAGAAATTATAAAATGTGGAATTTAATACATTTGTGTTGATTTTGCAGGTAAAAAATGAAGGAAATTACAAAGTTGGTGCTAAGCCCAAAAGTTGCAGCTCAAGCCAAAAAAATCAACTTAGAAAAGTAAATTTTAAGCATGCGACTAAGTAGCAAAATTTGGCGTTGCACTATATTTTAAGAAACCTTCAGTCCTTCATGGCAGGGAAAGCTCCATTGCTGATCTCCAAAAGATGGATGCCCAAGCTTGAGAGAAAACCCACTTAGGAAGGAAACCTCCATGGCTAAACTTCAAAGATGGAAGCTAGAACAACACCTAAAAATCTATAAATACAGGGCATGTCCCTAGGATTAAGATGTTGATTTTGATATTGATTTTGTACAATACTTTTAGAGAGAGAGACTCCATAGATAACTTTAGTGCTTGTTGTATATCCTTGTAAAGCTATGGAAGGAGGAAAGCTACTCCAAGTTCTTATTGTATTCGTCATCATGAGCAACTAATTCCTTCATAGTTGGGATTGAATGTAACATCTAAACTCTCTGTATTGCACTTGATTTATATATATATATATATATATATATGTATATATGTATATATGTATATATGTATATATGTATATATGTATATATATATATATATATATATATATATATATATATACATATATATATATATATATATATATATATATATATATATATATATATATATATATATATATGTATATATATAAATATATTGTGTTCTTGTTTCTACATGTTGGTTACTTGATTTGTGTTGCACTCTCTGGTGATTTAGCCAATCATCTTACATCATCAATACTAGATGCAAAGACATTTGGTCTAATGCTTAGATCCAATCAAATCTCCTAATCCTTGGCATATACCAGACATGGATATGCGGATTTAGTTGGTTTAAAGAGTCTTGTTCTCAAAGCAAGGGTTCATCCATCCAGATTGAGAAATCCTGCGTATGACATCCTTAGGTTCTAACTCACAAACATGCGGTTAGATCTACAAGTGAAGCGTACTTCCATGAACACTAGAAATAAAGAATATGATTTATAGATAATTAAAGGCAATACAATGAAGTTAATAAGCCAAATTCAATCCCAACACCTTAATCAACATTACCTCTCTCAATATTAGTTTTAAAATATCATTAAACAATCATTTACAAAGAAATTAATTAAAAGATCACATGTTTGCTCACTAAAAAAGGCTTATTGTTTTGCACATGTACAAGATTTTGTGCTCTATTTTAGATAGATAACAAACAAAAAATGTTCAATCAACGAGCTAGGTTACACACTGTTAGAGAAATAAAGCCTAACATTCTATAATTTTGATTAATGAAGTGCTAAAAATTGTTAAGTATAAAACATGACCATGCTTCTTCTGAAAGACGATGACTTAACGCACAACAAATCATGATATACATAAGTGCTTGTCTTATACATAATACAAATGTAGTCTTAGCTTTCTTCTAATAAAGCATAAATGCTCTCAAATGATAAAGAACATAAGAGTGAATTAACCTCATACTAAAATGAAAAAACACAAAAATGTTATTTTATATTGTAGGAAATGTCTAGCCACTGCAAGAAATTCTTTAACTACCGATGAAATTTACACATGGATTTATTTTCGTCAGTAAAGCAAAATCTACTAACGAATTTTAATGATGGAAAAAAATCAATTGATTAAATCCATTAATAAATTTTCGTCAGTAGTTCTGTCGGTAAAATCTGTAGGCAATCCAGAATTATATTTACTAACGGATTTTTTCATTAGTAAATTTTGTTGGTAAAATTGCACTATATTTCCTGCTTTGATTCGTGATAAAATATATTGGTAAATCAATTGTTAATTGATTTTCTTACAATTTTTCGATAAAAATTTGTCAATAAAGTAAAATTTTGATTACAGTAGAAACAAATCGTAGGTAAATATGTTGGTAAAGTAGACACCATATTTCTTGCCCAATTTGATGAAGATGAAGGGGAGGAGAAGGAGAAGAATAGGAGGCGGTGCAACAGTGCCTAGAGTTGTAAAAATGGGTTAAAACCTGTGAGACAAAATGACCCACCACATGTTTGAGTCGGGTAGGGTTAGAAATAATTGCAAATTTCAGTATGGGCTAAAAGTTGAACTAACCAACTAAGAACCTAGCTCGCACAGGGTGAACCCTGGGCTCACCAATTCAGACATGAAAAAAAAAACAACAAAATTACCTTACTCCTAACATAACAATCCAGCCAAAAACACAAACAAACTTTTTTTTTAAATTTTGGTAGGGAGAGAGGCCCACGCCCATGATGTAACATCTTATTCAATAATATAAGGCTACTAAATAAAACATTATAAAATTGGTAATTCCAGAGCAGATAAAACATGGTATATAAGGTTAATAGTACAATTATCCTTAAAAGAAAATAACTATAATAATAACATATATACAACTCAACTATAGGTAACATGAGTTCTTCAAAACATACAAACTTCTATATATAACCACTACTAGGAGACTACAACTACTCTACAACACTCATGTCCTCCACTAGAGGAATATCATCATATACCTCCACATCTGCTCACATCGTGTGGTGATCATTGCAAATAAGACAATCAAAACACAAAAGACACAACAGAAACAAGAAGATAAGTTAGTGTACAAAAGAAATATTCATATATAATTAAATCGTGACAAATACCTACAAACATGGTATAAAGCATATCTATGTCTATAATCAAACAAGCAGTTGACATTAAAATCAATTATTCGAATACTTTAACTTGACATTGGACTCACTAGTGGTGTACACCTATGCTGGATCCCAAGCTCTTCAAAGCTTGGCCTCAAAGGATTATTACCCAACCACACACAAGGTATATCCCATTCACACCTAGGACCAAACAAGTCTAGTGATAAGGACCTCCTACGACTTTCACCATATAACCTATTCTACTATACTTTAGTGTGAATAATTATTAGAGAACAAGATACCTCCATACTAAACCCATATATATCAATGCATACACTATCATCATCACTACACAAAATTTCTCATTGAAATTCCTTCAACACCATCATCATACATGCTCATTACAACATATTGCCTTCAATTTATAATAATGAAAACCATAAAATATGCTTAGCATCAGTCATAAAAACATCCAAAAATAGTCAAACACAAAAAACAAGGCATCTTGCGTTCAACGCTAGAGCTCAATGCCATTTGCCTCGTAAAAAATGGTACTCAACGACATCATGTCAACGTTCAGCGCCCTAGAGCCAAAATGCTCCAAGACCTATAGTGAACACTAGCGCTCAATGCCACCTAGTCACCACTCAACACTCATCAACTCACAAAAATTTGCACTTGGGCAGTGACATTTGACTCTCATTGCCACATCTGATGACAACTTATGTACTTTTGTGAATTTGGGGATTTTATTCCTATTTTATTATTCGAATTGGTACTTTTTTCTCATGGTATTGGTCCAACATGGTTTAAAGGAATTTGAGTTGATACCAATTTGATCAATGACTCAAAATTATAATTTCTCCCAATTATCACAAAATCAAACAACAACAATTCATAATTTATCAAACAATCCAAAATACCACAACCATATATACCAACAAGATTCGCCATAGAACTTAATTTCATCATGAAATCATAATCAAACATAAGCATGCAAAAATATCAATTTCTATAAATCTCGCACACACATAACAACTAGCTTCCTTTACCTTGAATCATCAACCCCAAAGCTCTAAGACTCCAACCACACCTTTCAACTCACATGATGCTCTATCTACACATAGAAACACCACAAACATGATCTAACCATACCATCATGATGATTGATTAGTAGATACTCAAAATGAAGACTAAAACCTACATGCGACTAGGAGAGGGTCACATGCAACCCAGATCAAAGAGACCCCCAAGAAAATGAATAGAAAACCACTTACACAATTTGAAGAAACTAATCAGATAGAAAGGAAGAGCTCGCCAAGAGGATCACTGTAAGACCCAAGAAACTTAAATAATTAATTAAATAATTATTTAATAAATGTGGGTAGTAGGAGCCTTTAAGGAATTTAATGCGGATTGTTATGACATGGAAAAGTACTTGCTCAAGTGGTTGAGAGTACTTAAATGTGTGAGAGGACTTGGGTTCAAGTCCTATGTATGCTGTTTGTGTATTATTTAATTATTATTGTTTTTAATAATATGCTAGAGCATGTTGAGTGATAATATAATCATAAAATGTGTTAATCATGACGAAACATGAATTGGTTGAATGATTATGCATTGATTTGACAATTGGCATGGTAGGGGTTCAAACCTTGGTGAACCCAAATTAAACTTTTTTTTTCCAAAATTTCCTTTGGCATGAAGGTGAAAAGGCAAGGAAACCTTAGCAGCCAAGGGGGCTGGAAAACCATCATAGAATTGCCAATGAATGGCAATTAAACTCAAGTTTAATGGTATTTTCGTTTTATACCATTTATTGTTATTGTTGCATAGCCTTAGGTATACGAAAATTGAGAGTGTAAGGTGAGAATATAGGGAAGCAAGGAGCTGGATTGAGATAGAGTCAAAGGAACATCATTGGTGATCAAAAGGGAACTCACAACAAGTCTAAAAATAAGCTAAGGAAACCAGGTTAGGGGAGTTGGACCATGTTTATTTATGTTTTTGAATAATTACATGAATTATAGCATGATTGTGTATGCTCTTTGCCATATATTATTTTTGGATTTTGTATTTCTGGAAAATTCCCAGATATCGCCTAGCGAGCGATGAACTGCCGCCAGGCGACACATATGCTTGTGTGTGATTTTCTGGGTTTCGAGTGGAACCGCCTGGCGGCACAAACTAGACCGCCAAGCGATGCTTGTTGTTCAACCCAATTCTGGGTTTTCTGGATGAAGGGCTTGGCAGTGATGATTGACCAGTTAGGCGATGCGAGCTTTTGGTTCGATTTTAATGTTTCAGGTGTGTGGGGATAATTCTAATCGGGGAAAAAGGTTGTTCTCACTGTGTGAGAATGATTACTAGTTGTATTCCATTGAATCATACATGGTTGGTGGTTAAATTGGAAGAGAACCTCATGGACGTCGTGTTAGGGTTTGTGAAATTGGGAATTTAGAGATGGACTAAATTGAATGTCTTATATTAATGGAATTTCGTTGATTAAAAGTTTTAAGGGATAAATTGTAATCCTAAATCTTTGAGTGGTGAGTATTGAGTTGAAATTGAAGAAAATCGGGATAGTTGGGCTGGTTGAGATTCGCAGGCGCAAGGAAGAGCTACGAGATTCCTAGAACAGCAAGAACCGCCTGTCGGCACCCAATTGGACGTCAGGCACCATACAAGAGATGTGCGTGGTGTTCTGATCACGAAAAACGTTGTTTTTCAAACTTTTCGCGCAACAGGAACCTCCGGGCGGTATTTTAGTCCCGCTAGGCGCCAGCTTCCTCAGTTATAGGCGCTAGGCGCCACCATTTTTCTAGTTTGCGTAGTTTTCATAAAACTGCATTTCCCTAGTCGTTAACCGTCCTATTTAGGTGAATTTTGACAAGTAGTCCATAACATGTGGTTATTTACTTTGAACGGTGGAGATTTGATTTGGAGGTCAGTAGCTAGAGATATACGTTACTCAATATTGCTGATTTTGGAGTCTTTATAATGCCTGAGTAACCTCTTGATAATTCCTTATAACTTCTAATGAAGCATGATTGGGTTATGTGGTAAGTCTTTATCAATTTGAATGTTCCTTTGGGTTAGTCACATGTTGAGAATTGGTTATTGGTGAAGGCATGTGTGTCAATATTAATTGTATTGATGCATATGATATATGGTGATACTTGTGTACGCATATGATTAAGCTATCTAAGTGGAGATTATGCATGTGAGTCATGTTGATTTCTGGAAGCATATATTCTTGATTGTGGATATTCTTATTTATAAGAGTATGATATATTTTTACCTTGTTCTGGGTGCTTAAAAACCAGTACTGCATAAGTACTGATGTAGCGCTTGGCGTTGTGTTTGACCGCCAAGCGATAGCTACAAAACCAGTAGAGTATTGAAGGTGTGGTGCTTGGCGGTAAGGGTTGTCCCACCAGGCGATATTTGCGGAAACAATAGCATCAGAGGCGCTTGGTGCCTGGCGGCATGTGTCCCCCGCTAGGCGGTCTAGAAGCGGTAGCGCCTGGCGGTACGTGTCCCCCGCTAGGCGATTTTGCTACAGCAAATTGGTGTTATGCTTGCTATGATGTGTGTGATCTACAGGGCTTCTAGGATACCTTAAAGGTCAGCTTGCTTGTGTTCCTTGAGTTGAGCTCGGAACGTATCCCTTGAGTTGAGCTCGAGATAGGGGTTAAGCACGTGGCATTCCTTGAGTTGAGCTCGGAATGACATCCCTCGAGTTGAGCTCAGAATGACATCCCTCGAGTTGAGCTCGGGTTGGCGAGTGTTGCCGGTGTGAGTGTTGTAAGATCCGGGAAAATTAAATAGTTATTTAATTAATTATTTAATTAGGACGGATAATGAGAATATTTAAAGCAATAAATGCGGGGAGCTATGACATGGAAAAGTGCTAGCTCAAGTGGTTGAGAGTACTTTATTGTGTGTGAGGACTTGGGTTCGAGTCCTATGTGTGCCACTTGGATGTTATTTAATTTATGTGTTTTTGTGTGCTTATATATTGAACTCGTTTGGATGATGATAAGTCCTTAAAATTGGGGAAGTCATCATGAAATATGTGTTGGTTGAATGGCTATGTATTTAAATTGTTAGTTGGTTGGTTGTGGGTTCAATCCTTGCTAAGAACAAAACTAATTTTCTTTTTGGAAATTTTGGGTTGCATGGTATTGAAGGGACGTAGAAAACCTAGCTGCAGATGAAGGCAGCCCAATGGGTAGGAAATCATTCAATAGTGGTTCATGAGTGGTCATTAGCTAAGACACTTAAGGCATTTTCGTTTTT
>Ga0214545_1001658_pt1 | contig 42005 bp, 18 predicted proteins | sample CNSS4metaG_FD_160064 | JGI IMG/M metagenome (GOLD analysis project Ga0214545, IMG submission 160064) | Root nodule microbial communities from cowpea collected in UCLA plant growth center, Los Angeles, California, USA - CNSS4 | ecosystem: Host-associated > Plants > Roots > Nodule | place: USA... | reverse complement strand
TATATATATATATATATATACACATATAACTTTTCCATAGCAATCACTCCAACTGCCACTAACATGATGGCAGTCCACAATGGTTAGGCTCACAAGTAGTTATATGTATCTGATCATCCAGCCGAAATAGTTTAACGGTTACTTTCAGTATCACTAATAATATATTATATATGGTTTGATAATTTTGTATCTAATTATATGAATGTATCACTAATGTGTAATAATTTGTGAAGCATTACAACAACCCATTGAAAAAAATATGTATGAAATTCAAATATAAGATTGTTTATTTGCTATAATAGTAATATAAATTTTATATTTAGAATATAGATCTTCTTACTACTGATCAGGTATTGCTAATACAGATCTCAACATATTAATATTAATATTAATAATAATAATAATAATTAAAGCACAGGACTGTAGTGTGGCAGATTTTAGTTCCATTTAATTGGCCATTAGCATGTGCGGCCTCCACCAACTCCCACTGGACATACTATGCTAATATCACAAGGAAGAGCTAAAATAAGAAAATAAAATAATAATAATAATTGTAGATGATTTGTATGTGATGTTTGTAACATTTTATGAAATTTTTTATTTGTCTTCATCTTTTGAGTTTCCATTTTGTTCCCTTCCTATTTTTAAAATGTTGTTTAGATTTTCTATAAACAATTAAGTATGATATTAACTTTAATAAAATATTTTATCAAAAAATTCACTTTATCTTTTTATTTTTTATATAAATATATATAAACTATCAAAGATCAGGTATAATCAATGGTAAGAATAATAAAAGAGTAATTAATATCTCTTAAGTTTTAAAAATAACAGTTAAATAAAAATGTCTTTTTAAAAATGGAACTGATAAATTCATTTGAAATCTGTGATTAGGCTAGATTGTTATTGGTGATATGTTTTTTTTTTCAAAATAATAAACTAATATATGTACTTTGATGTGTTTTTTTGCAGCCAAGTCTTTTGATTTCTTCCATTTGGTTTGTGGACCGTTGATTTTATTCAATGATGGAGATTAAAGGTTAATTAATATATAAAAGAAGGTGGCCCTTGAAAGAATCGAGGCCCATTTGAAATAATTTATGACGCATTGTTTAAACTTATTTTTTCATTCCAAGTGTTTGCAAAATCTGAATACAAATATTTTGTAATTATTTCATAAGACGACTAGGCTTTTACATTTTGCAACTCTACAATATCTTCGTGCACTTCCCAAACTTTTTTAGAATAATCATTTTTAACTTTTGTAAAAGTGATTCCTGAATTATATATCTTGAAAATTTTCTAAATTAAGTTTTCCAAAAATTTCAAAACAAAATTTGTACAGTGAAATTTGTAGAACAAATTTTCTAAAATACATATAATATCTTTCAGAAACAAAATTTCCAGAATATCTCACATGAAATACATTATAAATTTTTTTTTCCAAAATATATAAAATATGTCTTGGTAATAATTTTTCAAAACAAGTTTTTTTCATGGTTTCTCTCCTCCTCTGCAATAAACCCTGCCACCAGCAGTGGCCTGATGTTGTGAAAGATTAGTGTGAAATGTGAGTAGTAATTATGAGATACAGAAGCAATAACATAAAAGGCCAAGGTTGTTTCTTCTTGCACCCCCATTAAATTTCTTCCTACATCCCATAAATATGTGAATTTCCAGACTTTATTTTCTGAAACACAATAGATCAATTCCAGAAATATATTTTCGGAAAATACTCATTCAATAGTATTGAGGATTCTCTTTCATGAAAGTTCCCTATACCAAATTCCCACCATACCATCCTTATTTTGGATCAAAATTTTCGAAAACCTATATTTCTGTAATGGGGTGCATTAAGAAATTTGATGGTTGCAGGAAGAAACAGTAACATAAAATTATCCAGTGAGTACTTTTAAGAAGTAGAAATTGGAAGTCCATTCCACTTTCATTTACTATATATATATATAGAGAACACTTGTCCAAAGTTCGAATCCAGAAGAAAAAAAAAAACAATTTCATCGGTTCCGTTTATACCATTCTTACAGTTAAAAGTTTATTAATTACTAAAAATCATAAGTATTTGATCTATGGACAAGTCTTGTGAAGAAATATTTTCTTGAATGTTTTAATTTTCAACACATTGAATACTTTGATCTATAAGCATGATTTTAGTATTCTAGAAATAACGGTGTATCTTTAAGGAAATACCAAGTACTTTTATCGTAACATCGAATATATCTTATAAAGATGTAAACATGAACGCTTTTTACGTTCTTTAACTTCCAAGTCGATGTCCTAGGTTTTGTCTCATCAAACTTAGAAAGGAGTGTGTTTGGAGAAAAATATCTAGTGTACAAATTAGTTAAGTGAGTCAAATAATAATAAATGTTCTAATAAAAAATAGAACCTAATTAATTTACTTTGTGTATTATGATATTTGTATTATATTTATGGGTGTTTTACCTATACGAATCTAGATCAACTTTGTTTAATACTATGTTACTATGTTTTGGTTATCACCTAACTTAATTATTTGTTATCATTACTATTTTGTCTTGATGACAGATCTTCAACTAATATTTTGGAAGTGTCAAAATATTGGTTGAATTAATTTTCAGGTCCATACTTTCATCTAAAAGTTTCAAGTTGGTTCTCTAGTTTTTTTATATTTGAATTTGGTCTCAATTTTTTAAAAATTAATGCAATTTGGTAATTTTTCGTTAAATTTTTTAAAGCGAATATATAATTTATCATCAAAATTAACACCAGGATTATGTCATCCACAAAGTAAATCATTCTTACTCACAACTTCAATTTTGATGATAAAACATTGACCCGTTTCAATAAATTTAACAAAAAAAAATCAAATTGTATAAAATTTTAAAAAATCGAGATCAAATTGAAACTAAAAAAAAAAAAAACTCAAGGATCAACTTGATATTTTTGAATGAAAATAAGAACCAAAATAGTAATTATACCAAAAGTAACTTTTATATAAACAAAAAAAATCATTGTATTTAATTTTTTATTATAATAAAAAATAATAAAATTATTATTATCATTATTATAATTATAAAATTAAATGTAAATAATTTTTATAATTTTACTGTGTTAATAAGTGAACTTTTAAGCCTAACTCAACCCAACCAATATGACTTGCAAGATAAGGTTTGCACTCTATTTATATAGTATAAAATTGTCTTATCTTTAGTTTATGTGAGACTTCTAACACACAGCTCTAATAAAATTACCTTATCTCTAGTTGATGTGAGACTTCCAACACACGTCGAGGTATATACATACCGTACGCGAATCTAGAATTGGATGGTCTGATAATGGCCCGATAACGAGCAAGATAGAGTGTCTAAAAAATATTTATGGGATAAACTTTAAGTAGGACTTTGATACCATAAAGAATTGTATATGTTCTAAATGCACTGTCTGTATAATAAGACCACATAATATGTATTTATATTATTGAGTCCGCACCTGATAATTAGGAATCACTCACCCTAATTTATGATATTATGTAAAAGTTGATTTACTGTAAATTTGTAACCGCTAATTATATTTTAACTTGTAAATAAATTTCATTTATTATGATTATTTAAAAAAAAAACATTCAAATTGAAAAAAAAGTTAAATAAACAAATGATCACTTAAAAAATTAATAAAATAATAATTTAAATTTTTTAAAATTGTTTAAAAAATAAATTGAAAAACAAAAGTGAACAAAAAAGAGAAAATTTTTACTTTATATATAAATATAGATATATAAAAATTTTAAAAATAAAATATATTAAAAATATATTAAATTTTTAAAAAAATTGAAATCATATATTAAATTATATAAATATATATAAAAAAAGATCATGGTTCCCTACGTCAATAATATAAAGGTCCGGTCCTTACCAGCATGATATCATTTTGACCCGGTATATGTAAGTTGAAAACATTTCAAATCTTGGTGGCCGATGTATTCTCAGATATATATATATATAATACAACTTGTTTTTGGAATTATGTTCAACACGTCAGAGTAATTGTTTTCATTGAGTAACAAGAGTATCGGATTTTCTAAATACTAAAAACCTTTTAACATCAATATATCGAGTAAAAATTTTGAAAATACAAACATTTCTAAATAATGCAAAGTTACAACTCACTTTCTCTTCGTTGATATATCAATTAAACCAACTTTAGAGCTATAAATGTAACATTCCATATAATTTATTTTATATATACAAAATAAAATAAAAAAAAATATATATATATATATATATATATATATATATATATATATATATATATATATATATATATATATATATTCAAGTTGTACTAGGTGCTTATATCTATTCAGGCTAATATTTATTTTCTAAAGTACAAAATACAGTCACAATAAAAAATAAATAATCAATGTCACAAAATAAAAAATTAAAATGTTATTTACTGTAAGCACTTGAGATTTATAAGTGGTTAAAATAAATTTTCAACTTCTAACAATATGTGATGTTTTAATCTATATAATTTAAATCATCTTTAAAATAATATAATTTATTCGAATAAAAAGTTTTTATGTTCAATGTTAAAAAAAAAACTATTATTATATCATTGTAAATATTTGATCTCGAAGGATTTTATTCAACATATTAGATTCCATTTCAATCAATAATTATCAACTGAAAAAAACCAATATTCATACAAAATAACATCTTAAAATATTTCAATACGTTGATATACACATGACACCTTTCAACTTCAAATCCAACAATCCCAACATATATATAAGTTATTTGACCAACACAGTCTCACTTAGACAAAATTTAACAACATAAGAAAATTTATTTTTGTCAAATTCTAACCTAAGTATGCGAAATGAAATAACTTGCATTTTGTAAAACTATCAACTTGACCACATTCAGAAGGTATCAATTTTGTAAAAAAAACAAACACATAAGAAAAAATTCACAGGACCAAACCAGCCCAAAAGTTCCATAGGTTAGGGCTAACCATGAGTGGACCTATGTGGGTTCACTTAACTCTATCGGACCATCGATATATCATGCACTTTAACCATAAATTTCAAAACGCCACTAATCCAAGAACTCATAAATAAAATATTAATATTAATTATATACAAATAGTTGTTCCAAATTCAAAATCTATAATATAAATTTAATTTCTGATCTATAATGATCACAATTCTCTCAATTTTCAACTCAAGAATCGAATTTCTTACCAAATCTAAAATCAACTTAAAATATTAAATTTAACATTTTCTATTTATTTATTTTGGAAGCTCAGTTTTTCTACTTCTGAAAAATATTTTCTTAAATAATTCATAGCCTATCTGATAAATTGTAACTGTAATTAATAATTTGGAATGGCAAGTAGCAATGTTAGGATTATACCAAACACTAGAGATGGACATAAGCGGGTCCGTACCCGCACACCAAACACGATATCGAAGCGCGAAGGGTGGTGGGTAGGTGGTGGCCACTTGTATTTCTCACCTTTCATAATTACACCCATTGCCACCAAACCAAACCATACACCAACCTCCCTCTATTCTTCTTTTTCCTCAGCTCAACAACCAAACTTGATAGGATCACATCATATCACTGTAATTGCTTTTGTTCCTCATTCAATCTAATTCTCTGTGGCGTGTTACGAATTCCAGTTTCAATGGCGTCTTCTCTCTCCACCAAACCATTCTCAACCGACGCTCTCTCCGCCTTCGCTTCTCTCAATTCCGATCTCCGATCTCTCTCTCCCGGTTATCTCCGGCTCTCGCTCCGTCCTCGTCTTCCTAAGAGACTCCGTCAGTCCTCTCTCTGTGTCCGTTAATAGTTTCATTTTCAACTAATCCTTAGTTTTGCGTTTTTTTCTTCTTCGCTTATATTTTAATTCTTATTGATTTAGGTGATCACTCGGAATTAATTTTCAGATAAATCAGCTACTAGAATCTGCTCCTCGTTTTTTTTTTCGTGTTTCTCTTTTCTGTTCGTTCATTTGCTTAGCTGAATCGATTTTATCTGCTGTATATTTCAAATCATTCGCTGAATTCGTGCATCTAGGTTTCTGGTATCGGTTGTAATTTGTTGCAAGGAATGCGTTGTGACATTGTTATTAAGTAATTTTTGTAAGAATTTCTGAAAACAAATCGTTTTAAATGAAATTGGATGTCACACTTCTCAAACCTCCGTTGTTTGTATTGCATACCTTTTGGTGCCGCTGCTATTTAACTTCTATGCTCACATTTTCATGTAGGTGTAGTCTGAATTTTCTTTTGTTTCATATCTTCTTTTAGCTGCTAGGAATTAATATTTCTTAAACCATGTTTTTTTTTTCGGTTTTCATTATAATTTCGAATTCAATAAGTAGGATTGAAGTATATGATAAATTCTAAAGTAATGGAATTGAGATGGATGGTTTTTAACTTTCTTAGACTGTTGACATATTACAGAGATACAGGCGGCTGGGAGTACATATGGGAATCACTTTCGTGTGACTACATACGGAGAATCTCATGGAGGAGGTGTTGGCTGTGTCATCGATGGATGTCCTCCTCGCATACCTCTCTCTGAAGCTGACATGCAAGTGGATCTTGACAGAAGGTATTTGTCTCTCAAACCATCTATTTAGCTTCATTGAACTACTTGCACTGTGAGAAAACACTTTGGTGTTTGGATTGAAAATCTGTGCTAAACTGCTAGTTAGGGAATATGACATTTATCAATGATAGGTCGTGATTGCTTCTGATGCAACATGTCTTAAAATAATTGCGTCATTTCTCATGTATAGGAGGCCAGGTCAGAGCCGAATTACGACTCCTAGAAAGGAGACTGATACATGTAAAATATTTTCAGGAGTCTCCGAAGGTGAATATTTCTTCCGATTATTCTTAGCTTGGAAAATTGTATGTTTCATGAAATTAGGTTTGAAGTATAATCTGTTAATTGCAGGACTTACCACTGGAACTCCAATTCATGTATTTGTACCCAATACAGATCAAAGAGGAAATGTTAGTATCTAACGCTAGAGCTTGTTTATGACAAGCAAAGAAACTACTATCATAATTCAAGCTGCTAAAATATTGTACTATGGGAAATTTTTTCAGGACTATAGTGAGATGTCATTAGCTTATAGGCCTTCCCATGCAGATGCCACCTATGACATGAAGTATGGTGTCAGATCAGTTCAGGTGCTGACTTTTTTATTGTAATGAGTCCAACATTTTTTCAATGTGATATGTATATTTAATAACTCATACATCTGAACTCTATTATGCTTAAGGGTGGCGGTAGATCTTCTGCAAGAGAAACAATTGGAAGGGTTGCTTCTGGTGCTGTTGCTAAGAAAATTCTTAAAGATTTTTCTGGAACTGAGGTATGTTACTTGTCTCATGAGTTTATTCTTCTTTGTGGCAGTCCTTTTTGTTTTTCTGTTTTATAACTGATCAAGAAGGATATATTATTTTAAGTACATCTTAGCTTTTCTATATCCATGTTTGTATTGTAATTTTTACAAATTCATGGGTTTTGGTTCTTTTATTTGCTTCTAGAACTGCAGAAACCATAGATTGCTACAAGTTTTAGCTTTTGAAATTAATCACGATATAATTGTCCCAAAGTTAGAGGATGCACCCACTGACCACCAAGACCCTTTCATAGGAATTTAACCATCTATGCAAAAATAAGAAGCCTTCTATTTCTAAATTAGATCTACACATAACATGTCTCGGTGAGGCCTATTAGCTGCAGAAGTCAAACACTGCCATTAAAGTGAAAGACTTGTCTTAAAGGACCTCTTGAGATGCAAATGAATTTGTCAAGAAGGAATTTTTCATGATTTTTAGTTTGAAACCAAAAAGATGTAAAATAACACCAGAAGAATCCAAAGTGCTATCCCTCCCTCCGGATCAGTTGTAGATTCACATAGAAGTATAAAGGATTTCTGCTGAAATGAAAGTTCCAACATCCAAGTAAATTTGGACCCTGAATGAAACAAAAGTTCTCAATGGTTGTTTATGAACGGAAAACAGATGATAAAGGTGTCAAAAGCCTCAACGAAGTAAACATTCTTCACCCAAAATTCCTTCTGAAACGCAATATGACTATTATCTCCTAAATTAGAGGAAGTGATGATTAAGAAACATGAACCTAAGAAATAAATGTCTAAATGACTAGTGTAAGTTGCAGTGATCACTGAGTCGACATCCTATCCATGTTGATCTTTATGTCATTTTCATTGAGTGCACATATACTTGCGTGAGTTTGATGATTTTAAAGAAACATTACCCTAAGAAATGAACTTCCAAAGACTAACATGGATTACATTGATCACTGAATTGGCATCCTATCCCTACTGATCATATGTAAGGTCAGCTTGCATCTGTCTGTCAGGGCCTAACTTTGCCAGATCAATCTCTCTCTATTCTGATTTTGTTTTTACAAAAGGCAAATCTTTAGTCATCGATGGATGGTTGATATAGATATAACAATTTACATACATGTAACAAGTTTTATTTGCCAATTCCTTAAGAAACATCCTAGCTAAAGGTTCCTTATTTTTCAGATTCTAGCATACGTCTCTCAAGTTCATAAGGTTATTCTTCCCGAGGACCTTATTGATCATGACACTCTGACGCTTCATCAGGTATTAAAGTTAATATTCATTTATGCGTGCACTGGTGGCCTTAGTGTTTCCTTTGTAAAACTGTTTGAAGTGAATGTCGTGTATTCTAAACATGGAGATGACTATCTGTTTTATTTTTATGTTTTCTTTAATGGATTTTGAATATAGCCAGCTATCAAATATTTTGATTGAGCCTGCTTATTGGCAATGGAGTACATTTTGCAATTTATGTTTGTTGTTTGATTTAAACTGAAACTTCAACATTCCGAGCATTAGCCATAAACATTACTAAGGAAATGACTTTTACCATTACTAAGGAAATGGGTGATAAATACGTTTACCATCTCAAGGCCAAAGCTGAATTTCAGGTCAATAATATGCACATGCACATTTATTGGTCTAGTAAACTTGATCTTACAACAAATTATAGAATACAAATGTATAATTAGTCCATGAATAGCTGATGATAAGTTATTGAGAGTTACATGTGAAATCTATTTGTTCTTAATAACCAAGAAAATAAATAAACTAATACTTTTTTAAAATAATCATTATGTGAATATCCTATTATTTATTTTATTGAACAGGTGTCATCATACTGTCCTGTAAGGATGAAGTCTCCCAAATTGATTGCTTATTGCTATATCTTCTATCGACAATACTTTTGTTTGGTCTTGTTATAATTATTATATTCTTGCAATTCTGGGGCCAAATTTATGGTTTGCCACTTTTATTGAACAGGTGCCATCATACTGTCCTGTTCAGAATGATGTCCTCCAATTTAATTGCTTATTGTTATAACTTATATTGAAATTGCTTTTTATTGATGTAACTATCATTATTTCATTTTTGCAATTATGAAACTAAATTCCTGGTTTGCCAATCTTGTTGGGAAAATTTTCAGATTGAAAGTAACATTGTTCGATGTCCAGACCCTGAATATGCAGAGAAGATGATTGCTGCAATTGATGCTGTGCGAGTGAGAGGTGATTCTGTTGGTGGAGTTGTAACATGCATTGTTAGGAACTGTCCTCGTGTAAGTCTTTCAACCGTTCTCTATCAACTGAAATAAATACAGTGCTGCTAAGTATCGGGTTATAGTGACGCAATATTAGTGTCTAGTGCTTTTATTTAATGGTCTCTTTGTTTTTTTATGCTATTCGTGTTTTTACATTTTACTTATTAACTTGGACTTCTTTACTTTTAAAATAAACCCGACATTAGCCTTTTGATTTCCAGGCCATGCAACCTTTGAGTATTATTCTATGACTAAAATTTCTTTCCTCTTAAACTTAGACATCAACCCTTCTCTTCCAAAACTCTAAACACTCAAAATATTTTCTTTCAGTCAACACCTAAGTTTTTACTGGTAACAATACTCTTTTCAAAAATTTTGTTTTCTCCTTTCTTAAATCTTCCCCTTGGTTCTTTAATCTCTCCCTTCTTTTACTTTTCTCTTTTTTAACAACGCTTTCTTCCAAATTTCAAGTTCTTTTTTTTCTTTTTCATATTCTTATTCTCTCTTATACAATAAAAATGTGCCCACTATGTGATTTCTGCTATTTGCCTGTGACGCCATCCACTGTATGACATAGTAGTAAATTTTAAGCTTTTCACAATTTTCTATTGACAACTCTGCTTAAATATGTTTTTCTTCTTAACAGATTAATCCCAAATAAACTTATACTAGACATCATTGTGAATTTTGATATCTCAACTATACTGACATTCAAAAGTACATCAATCATTTGTTATTACATAATAATTAATTAAAAAAAAAACAAATACAAAGCATTAACCAATTTTGTTTTTGTTTCATTTCCTTGGTTAAATCCTTGATTTTGTTAGAAATACATATTTTTAGTAACTGTCATTTGATTTGCTTTGTTAAGTGATGCTGAGGCATAATCAAGTTTTGGAGCATGTCAATAACCCGTTTGTCATTTCGTATCATCACTTTTCTGTGAAGAATTCATTTTAAACTTTTCACAATTTTCCACAATTTTCTATTGACAACTCTGCTTAAATATGTTTTTCTTCTCAACAGATTAATCCCAAATAAGCTCATATTAGGCTTTGCTATGAATTTTGATATCTCAACTATACTGATACTCAAAACTACATCAATCATTTGTTATAACATAAAAATTTATTAAAAGAAAAAAGTAAATGAATGCAAAGCATTAACCAATTTTGGTTTTGTTTCATTTCTTTGGTTAAATCCATGATTTGGTTAGAAATACATGATTTTAGTTCCTGTCATTCGATTTCTTTGTTAAGTGATGCTGAGGCATGATCAAGTTGTGCAACATGTCAATGATCCGCTTGTCATTTCATATCGTCACTTTAAGGGAGTAATTCTAATGATAGGTACTAAATGTGTATTTCTAATAAAATCCGGGTTCAAATGGTAAACATTTTTTAGGTATCAAAGTCAACGTTTGTTAAATTTTCTGGGAACATATAATAAGGTATTTAAGCCTTTTTTTTTCTTTTCAAAGAATATTTCTAATTTTTAGCGATAACCCTACCTACCTGTAGTAGTGCCTGCTGATAATAAATGAATCTAATAAATACACATGACATGAAATCTTGTGCAGAATATGGTCGAAATTTGGCCATTACTAGACTCTGTAAAGATTTACTCTTTAGTCATCTACGAGTTTCGGAACTTCCCTTCCTTGCATAGTATAATTTACTTCTGCAAAAATTAAGTTGTAGCTTACGTCCATAAATATCGGATTTCTCTAAGTTATTTTGTCCCGGTTATACAATAATTTAATAATTAGCTTGAGAGAAAAACACTCTGCTTTGAAACCATGCTTGTTTTTTTGCAACTTTGAATCTTCCTTGATATCTTAAGGCACGTCTTAGTTCTCATCCTAGCACCTGGTAATTTTTATTTATATTATTCGATTTTTTCTATTAATTTTCCACTTAGAATAAACATGACCTTATTATTTCTCAGGGTCTTGGTTCACCAGTGTTTGACAAACTTGAGGCTGAGTTGGCTAAAGCTGTTATGTCTTTGCCTGCAACCAAGGGCTTTCAGTTTGGTTCTGGGTTTGCAGGTACTGGAACTTGCTTGTATTATTGGTACCAATTAAACAACGTCGTTTCTTTGATAACTTGTGTCCGAGGTGTGTTTTGACGGCTTAATGAAATCATTATAGGCACCTTTTTGACTGGAAGTGAACACAATGACGAGTTCTATATAGATGAACATGGAAGGACAAGAACAAGAACAAATCGCTCTGGTGGGATACAGGTATTTGTGCTGTTCTACAGTTACTAATCAGTTGTTTCTAGATGTGCACGATGATGGTCATGTGTCTATATTTGTGTTACTTAAATTATCTGTATTGACAATCAGGGTGGAATTTCCAATGGGGAAATCATTAATATGAGAATAGCTTTCAAGCCAACATCGACTATTGGAGTAAGTTTAATCTCGTCTTTTTCTATCTTCATCACTGTCCCATCCATCCATTAAAAACACATTACTAGCCTAGCCAATCTGATATGTTCACGATATCTTTCACAGTATTTTTTCTTGTTAGACTATCTAGGATATTTTAGAGTAACTTTAGTAATCTCTTAACAGTGATTTTTGTATTTCATCATTTTTTGTATTACCATGTGTATTTTATATTAAGTGAACATGGTGTTACACTTTTGCAGAAGAAGCAACATACTGTGACTCGGGATAAAAAGGAAACAGAGCTGATAGCCCGTGGTCGCCATGATCCTTGTGTTGTCCCAAGAGGTTGATAACCCTGCTTTTTTAGTTAGAATGCTGTTTGTATTATCTTTAATTCATTATTTTAACTTCATCTCAAATATAATTCATCTAAGTTACTGAGAGGACAGTGTTTAGAACTATTAACATTGAACTGAAGGGCAAGATAATTTGTTACATGACAACTTTTCCTTAAAAGAGATCTAAATCTAATGTCAGAAAGAAAGGACAATTGAGTATTATGTGTGTGCATGATTTTCAATCATGACATTTTAAGTTTTTAACTCTTGCTTGAATATTAATCACTAGAAAATAAAATCTCTGAAAATTTTGTTGGATTGGGCTTGCAGCTGTACCCATGGTAGAGGCAATGGTAGCTTTGGTTCTTGTGGACCAGTTGATGGCACAATATGCACAGTGTAATCTGTTTCCTGTAAACTTAGATTTGCAAGAACCCTTGGTGCCCGAATTAGAGCCAGAAGAAGTACCATTCTGAAGAATATGAAGAGGGTACATAAATCAGTATTTGTCTGCCTTCTGGCTATAGTGTTTAGTTGACGGTAAATTCATTTTGATGAAAGTTCTAGTTTCCTCTTGCGAGGATCCGTCTCCTAGTCTGTATGTTCGCCTCCTGGCAGCTATTTTGGCGAATGCAATCTATCTTCTTGTATTAGTGTAAGTTAATCTGTGTTTCTTTTTATTTTCTCTTTTTTCATTTCGAGGGTGAACATCGTTTCTTGAAAACCTGGTCGCAAAAGCACCGAGATGTATCCTTAAAGTGAATTGGAATTATATACTGAGAAGTGTAACAGTTTTTGGTCTAGCAAGTGTTGCTATGCATTTCAATAAATGAAAGCTTTGGGAAGTTTAGCTGGCTGTTCATAATATATTATGCACTGTGATTGCTAATTATAATGCAATTTTGTACTTTGATGCGTTACTTTTTGCTTGTTTATATGTTCTTAAACTTCACAATTTTTTGGCGAAATTTTACAATAGTAGCGGTGACAGATTCCTTAACTTGTTCAAATATAATCTGGACAAAATACTTAGCTATTTGGTATGTAAGAAGTAGAACATAAGCTATTTGGTATGTAAGAAGTAGAACATAAGCTATTTGGTATGTAAGAAGTAGAACATAAGTGCGTACCACTACAAATTATCACACTAAATCATAAAATATCACAATATAGTTGACTCAAATTAACAAAACTGTGGCCTAATATCACAATATAGTTGACTCAAATTAACAAAACTGTGGCCTTTTTCTTTCATGCTGTCTGAAATATGGACATGAATAGTGGCAACAGAAGGTTTCAGTCATTCTTGTTGTATCCATACATATATTTTAACATTGCAGGTCTCTTTTATTTTATTTATTTTTTTCAATAAGAACGATTTTTAGAATTTCACTAAAAATAATGGTTAATGTAGGAGGGAAATTATTTAATATTTTGAAATAATCAGTCTGAAACGAAGACAAAATGATTTTCTAGTAACCAAAAGTCTTTTTAAAAGAAAAGAATAATAATGACATTGTAGCCCTGAATTATTTCAACAAAACCAAAACGTAGGTAGATATATATTTTAGGATGTGTTTGGATTGGGGAGAAGATTTGAAACAGTGAGTGGATGAATTTGAGAAGGTGAAAAAGAATTATAGTGTTGCTTGTTTGAAGGGATAGATGAAGAGAATGTTTGTAAAAATTTGTGAATTATTTGTTAATGTGATAGATTAAAAAGTTGAATTAATATATTAAAATTCAAGATTACTCTCTTTTGTACGGGTAGTTAAAATGATAGAAAATTAAACTATTTAGTTAAAATTAATAAAAAAATATATAGTTTTAAATATATATTACATTAAAAGTTAATAATATTAATTAATTTTATCTTTATTAAATATAAAGTAACATGTGGATTAACTTTATGCATAGAATTTTAATGTGTTAAATATGTTTTTAGTCCCTCAACTTTTTTGTGAAAATTGGAATTAGTCCATATTTAAAACTTTGGCCTAATTAAATCTTTCAACTTTAGAACTATGTGAATTAGTCATTTAACCAAATTTTGTTAATTTTATTTAACGTTTCAAACACATTTCATGATAGCATTTGAGTTGATCACATTGTTTGACACATTTTTGTTTTAATATTAGCTACGAAATTATCATAAAAGGCTTTTGAAAGGTTAAGTAAATTTAACAAGATTTTGTTAAAAAGATTAAATTTACGCAGTTCTAAAGTTAGAGGACTAAATTAGACTAAAATTTTGAAGAAGGACTAATTTTAATTTTCATAAAAGTTAAAGGAAAAAAACCTTTAACCCAAATTTAATTGTCCATACATGGATCGTTGCAGAGAAGAAAAAAAGAAAGCAAAGACATGTGGGTAATGTTATGCTTATACTGCAGTTAATCAATGCAGATCATATTTCTATACGAAGATAGAGTTATTTGCTTTCTTTAATAAATCATCGCTCCCATAAACACTGCCTCAGGGAGTATAAGTACATTCACGCATTGGTTGGCAGGTTGATGCTCACATCTTTCTGGTAAAATAAATTGCAAGATACTTTTAGTGATTTTTTGTAAAATAGTAGTTAACATGACTTGGAAATTAAAAGTGAAATAGTATATAGAAATAGAGAGAGGGAAACATATACGTTTAATATTTGAAAGGACAATTTAATAGATCTTTCAAAAAATAAAGTGTATGCTGTTAACATTATGAAAATTTTAAATTGAATGAATGATACACGTATATTCAGTTTTACTTTATTTTAAGCCGAGCCTCATCCATTTTGTTTCTTAACAAAGGAGCACGAACAATATTAAAAGTCCAATCATGGTTAGTAAAGGCAAATTGAGAACGAACCCAACTTATTTTAATTTTAAAGTCGTCCCTTGATGGGTTTTACCGTTCACTCCAACTGAAGGCTTAGGGTAGTTGTTTAAAAATAGTACTTTATTTAGTCACAATTCCGACAAAACACTTTTTATTTCAAAAAATTGGTTATGATTTCAGCTTTTTTATGTAAAAAAAAAAAAAAACTCAAAATAACTTCTGCAAATAATCAGACATATTATTATTAAACAATGGATTTTGATTTTTCTTCAAAAAGTTTAAGCAAACACATTAAACTAGATCCATAATTTAGAGTTTGTTTTATTTTCTTATCAACATATTGACTGTGATTCGGTCCACTCAACCTCCGTCATAATTGTTGTCACCCTCAACACAATTATTTGTTGTGAATCAAACTCATGATACCAATTATTTTTTCGAACACTTACCATTTAGCCAAAAGTTATAGTTATTAGTCAGGACGGCACAACTTTTTTTACTTAAGCGTATGAACCCAAATACCATGATTCAATTGTGACTCAGTCTACCCGACCTCCATCACAGGACAATTATTGTCACCTTCAACATTAAAGAATTGATTAAAATTTAAAAATGAAATTACTTCACAATTTAAATCGTCATTGTAAATTTAAAATATAACTCATATTTATTTTATGCAAGGTACAATTTACAGTGCCGACGGTTCCATATACATATGTATTTTTTTAATAGTTTTATTGAATCGTAGAAATTGAACACACATGAAAGAGTTTAAAATAACTTACACACCATGCTAAACTAATTAATTAAGCTATATTCCTTTAACATAATTTTGTATATTAATTTTAGAATTATAAATTTATTATAAACTTAAGTTTAACCAAATATGTAAGTTTATATTTTTTATTGTTTGAAATTCGATATTATTAATATTTAAAAACATTTAATAGTTATGCGCTATTATTATAAAACTTTTATACTATTAGCTAATAACAATAATTTAATAAGATTTCTAAGATAAAAATTGGAAAAAATGAAAATGAACAAATATATCACCGCTTATCAATACATATATTATTTATGCTTTTTCCAGTTTTGAAATTCTCAAAGATTTGTAGGAATTTGAAGACAAAGAATGGGAGAATATCCCCAAATCAAATGTGAATGAATCTCTGAGATCACATACAAGTGTCTTAGTCAAATAATAAATAATTAGTATAATCATTTGGGTTAAAATTTGATTAAGACTGAGTATTCAGACTTTGTCAGTCCTAAAAGGTAAGCCAATCTAATTAGCATAGGTTGTTAAAGTATCTTAGCTGGTTTGTCTTTAATTAGATATCATCATATTTTAATCTTTTTCTCGTAAAGTGATATCTACTTTATAATGAAAGGTGGTTTTAAATTTTAAATATTTCTAAATTTTCATAACTAAATAATTTATAAAATCATAAAATAAGTATTTTACATTTGTCTCAAAAATAAGTATTTTACATTTTTCTCAAAATAAAAAGAATAAGTTATGAAAACTCGTGTCTGATTGATGAATTTTAAGAAAATAATTTACTTTCAGAAATAATTTTAAAATATTTTACTATCAATCCTACTCCTTTCTAAATACTAATTGAAAACCAATTCTCAACTATTGTGAGAACTCTTTAAAATTGAATTATAACGCAATCAAATCTCTATATAAAAAGAATAAGAATTATAAAGCTTAATTAAAGAAAACTAATTAAAACATTAAAAAAATACTTAATAAGTTAACGAGACAGTAATTGTACAGTAAAAAATGAGATAAAATCAAATTATAACCCTTATTTCGCTCAATCTAATTACTATTATCTTTGTATGTACTTTTTATCACAAATAAAAAAACTCAAAAATCAAATTACCAATATATTTGATAAATATTCCTTTAGATAAACACTTGTTACCACTATTCTTGTTAAAAATTGATTATTGTAAAACAATCAGAGAGTATTTAAGTTTGTTGGGAATGGTGATGAAGAACTGATTACGTAACTAGTTCTTTAGATTTATATTATAATAATAATAATAATAATAATATATTATATATAATAATTATAACAATAGTATTATTTATATAATAAATAATAATAATACATCAATTTTTATTTTAAGAACAAAATGATAATCTTATATTTTAATCTATCAAAATTTATTTTATTATTAATCATATCATTTAAAAATCCTCTCAAATTTCACTCATTTATATTTTTAAATCTCTTCGAAAAAATACACAAATTTATACACTAAAATTCATCCAAATTTATCTAAATATTCTCAAATCCATTTATTTAGAAGAAATTTCCATAAATTTGGATGCCAATATCACCGTTACTAAAAAGAGAATGTACATTAAATATTCTTTTTAACATTTATTATTTAATAAACATCACGTTTGTCTTCTAGTCATGACTTTTACAACATCAGTTAACTGTAGAAAAAAAAAAGTTAAATAAACACTTTTAAAATTTTCTACTACTATAAGGTTCTTAATAACTTTTTTAAAATTTTACAGGTAATTTTTCTTAAATTATATATATATATATATATATATATATATATTAAAATTAAAATATGATGTTATTTTTATAATCGTAAAATTAAATATAATTAATTTTATACTTTTATTGTAAATAGTTTTATTTATTGTGTAGGTAATTTTATGATTAAAGAAAATTTTTAAAAAAAAGTCAAATAAAATAAAGAAAAAATTAAAAGAAAAAGCTTACTTAAAGAATAAATATAATAAAATAATTATTTTAAATAAAAAATATTTAAAAAATAAAATTAAAAAAAATTATGGACATAAAAAGAGAAATTTTATGTAGATGATAAAAGTTAAATCTGCCAAACGTTTTTTCTTTTTTGTTTTTTTACAAAGATAAAAATTATATAAAGTAAATATATTATTATTATTATTATTATTATTATTATTATTATTCTATCAAGGAGTTTTGGGCACGAAATATCATTACATTTTTTTTTCTTCCGTCTTAAATTCTTTATTTATAATGAATTATTTCTCTAGATATTTATGATCAAATCTCCTTTAATTGATTGAGATTCGAAAATTTTAATTTTTTTCTTTAATTGATTACTTCTTTTTATATAAAATTTCAACATTAGAATTATAAATACTTAAAAAAAGCATAGTTAATCTTAAAGGAATATTTCTAAAATCTATCCAAAGAAACAATGCATCAGTCATCATCTTTCAATCGCATTCAACAATTGATGATAACTAACGACCAATAATGTTTAGCAAACGAAATATACATAATAAAAAAATTAAATAGAATTGAATTGCTTCACAAATATAATTGCTTTGAAATTGTAGTTTTTGTTTCTATCCACAATGATGACTCATTTAGACGACAGCTTATAGTTTTGTGATATGTCGTATTTGCATGATTTGACTTTAATACACATTTGAACTACTTTACTTTATCATAATCTCTTTTAATCTTTAATAATAATAATTAATAATAATATTCTTGCTCAATTTCTGTTAGTTCCTTGTTTGCATGATTTTAGATTGCTATATTCACCATATACTGTGTTTATCTGTTGGAACTTCATCAAGTTCTTCACTAAATTTAGTCACGTGTCACATTTTAATAATTAATGTTTATTTGTTAACTAATCTGGTCGTTGAAACTGAAGGATCTGCATGGAATATATGATTAGATATGCCTAATGACAGCTTTATTTATTTTGTGAAACTATGTGACTATTTTATTTTATTTATTGAAGCTGTCTAAAACTAAACCATTTCTTTCTTAATGGTTAGGTTAATGGGACCTTTCTTTCCATTCAAATAAAATAAGACCAAAACAATTTATTTTATAAAAGTATATGTAAATAAATAACCTTCCAATATCTTATTATCGAACAAAAATAACCCCCAATGCTCTTTTTCTTAAGAGATATATATTTATTATTAGTTGCAATATATTTTTTTTATCTTTTCGATCTATTAAATTATAAATTAGTTTATTTTTACTATAATATAACTAATCATGCTGTCATCATTAAAAATGACAATACTTACCTGTCTTGGTATTATTAGTTGAGCGTTTGTAAATTTTTAATATTCATGATTTTTTAAATAAGATCATTAAAATTAATTCTTGAAAATATAAACTTAAAGTATAATAAAAAGAGTTACTTAAATAAATATTAATATAATTAAAATTAGTTTCTGTAAAGGGTTATTTCAAATAAGTTGTACAAGAAAGTTGAAATTTAAGTAAAGTTAATTTTTATTTAATTTGATAAATTTAAATAAAGAAACATAGATTTATAAAATCAAATTTTAAACAACAAACTAATCATCAATGTATCTTTACTGATATTTTTATTTTAATAATTTAATTCTTAGTAAAATATCTAATAAAAATAGCTCACAATATGTACACATATATAAAATATTTGCGAGTTGAATACACAGTACTCATAACTCTTTCGTATTTATTCAAATATCTGAATATTTATTGCAAATTTTAGCTATAAATATTCGCGAGTAGATATTATTTTGTCATTTCCAATTAAAATTAAGAATATTTGTGAGCATATATAAAATCTGACGAGAATGTAAAAATGTTTTAGTGAAAAAGTCATTCTTAGTCATAATCTAATAACATATTTTATGTAATGTGATGATGCTACACTGTTTTTTCAAACAAATTGAAGAAGGCTATTTGACCAATATGTTGACTTGGTTAATATTTTAACAACCACACTAATGAATCTCTGGTGCCACTTTAAATTATAATTCTGCTCATAAAAATAAGAATTCTAGATTTATTTTTTTTATTTTTTTTTTGAAAAAAAAAACTAATACTGTACACAAACATGTACTAGTGTCATGATTATTTATTGTGTGTTTAGTAACAAATTAGGACAACCAGGTGTTATGCACATCTTAATTAGTACGAACAAACGCACTAATCATATAGTTTAAATTCTACACTTTTTCACCAACAAATCAACAACTGCCTAATAGTAATATTCCGTTAATTTGGTCCGTGTCTGCTAATAAAAATTAAGAGACACTAATAATTATTATTGGTAAATTAGTTAAGCACCTTAGAATTGGAGGTACCCATCATTCTCATTCCAATTCATTGTGGCAATTGTTAGGAAAAAGATACAATTCATGTTGAAGTTGAAGTCTCTGATAACAAACCCAAAGAAGAAGTTTCTGTGAACACGGCACTTAAACAGGGACTTAATCTCATTTATTTGCATATAAATTCTTATTATTTTTTGTGTCATCACTTTCAGTTCGCAATCCTTCTATTATTTTTTCATTGTGTTTCAGTTCACACATGATGACTGAAGAGAAAAAAAAAAGCAATTAGTGACGTAAAGTATATATTATTTTTATGAATTAGTGGAATTTGTCATTATCATTGTGATGATTTTGAGTGTAATTATTTAAAAAGAGTTTAGTAGGAAGTCGTGTTTGGGGGCCTAGGAGTATGCTAATCCCATTAATAATGAAAACGGGTGGGAACAAAGATAGGGAAAATGGCCAAATGGAAGAGGATAAACCAATAATTTAGAATACTATAAGAAAGATTCCATTATGAAGTTTGGTGATCCATAACATAAAGACCAGAATAGTATTAAATTTATACGATACCATATGCCAAATTAGCCAAATTAAAGATAACTATAGCCCTGTGGTTGAAGGCAGTACCAAACAAAAAAAGCATCACTATTAATATGAAGATTATAATATTAGTAGGTTATGAAGACAAATGGCATGTACACGGAAAAGATGAATAGCCACAATGAACATGACAAAAAGCAACGTACCCACTATTATTTTTCTTCAAACAACGACTCTGCACCAGCTACAACAATCACTTTAAAACTCACTTTTCTGCACTTTCTTTTACCCATTTTTCCAAACAGGGAATTTAGTAAGAACTTCCACCAATGGATATACTTTATTTTTCTAATAAGATGTGTGTATAAGCTGGTTTTGCCAAATTCAGGGTATCTTTCACAATGAATAGTGGAAAAGATGGAGAAAGCATCGTACTAATAATTATGAGACGCTAAATGCGATAAAAGGAAGACAAAAATGCATGAATTTTATCTTTATGTCTGTTTGATTAGGAGATGGGGATTTAATTAGGTGGGAAACTGATAAGGGAAAAGTATCTTTGTGAAAGATAGGACGGAAAGGATGAAACAGTAATGGTGTAGGATTTTGATTCATGATCACTTCAAAATTGTAAAAAAAAGAACTGTTGAATAGTTGTTGTATTGTCGACACTGTCAACGTTAACTTTTTCACTGGAACAGTAGAACATATTTCTTGTCTCCTCATGCATGTGAAACAATGGTAGGGTCATGTTTTAGTCTTTTACACCATCTTATTACATGGATTCATGATGATGATGACACATGCATCGGGTAAATAACAAATTGGTGTGTGCTTGTTATTGTCTTTTCCTTTGTAAGAATTTAGAATTTTTGGTTTAACTAATTCACTACGTACAAATGGCATTCGTGGATCATTATCAAATCGTGTTCTCAGAATGAACTCTCTCGGATGGTTACTAAATTCAAACACTATCAAAGTGTAAAGCAAAATTGTGAACAAATCAAAAGGAAAGGCCCAACAACAAGTCCTAAAAGTTAAAAAAGGTAGGGCAGGTTACCCTAAATTACGGAGAATCAAAAGTAATGCCCACCAGATCATCTTCTCTCACTCTTATGCTTTCAATTCTTGTTTCTTATCTGTTAGGCTTTCAATACTATCGCCCAAAATGTATATTAAAATATATTTTTACATTTTAAAGTTTCACTTATTCATTATCTAATTTATATATTTTTATAAAAAATTAAATATTATATTTATTCAAGATCTCACATCAACTTAAAAATAAGATATTTTATATTATAAAAGTGGATGTAAATCTCAATTTATGAATCAATTTAGTGGAGTTGAGTTAATCTTAAAATCTATTTTTTAATATGACCAAAGGAGTTATATATTAAAACCTATCCTAACGATATTTGTTGTTTGTCGGGACTTGTTATTCCATACTCATTATCAAACTATTATCGGATCATCCATTAATATTTAATATTATATTCGAGATGTATATACACATAAGTTAAAAATAAAGAAATTTCATAATATAAAGTTGAATTAAACTTTACGATATCTTTTAATATGTACACCTCTTAACAATATCTTTTAATTTATTTTTAAAAATTTACCTGAATTATGTATGTACTGTTTTATACAGGTGAAAAATGCGAGGAAGCGTACAAGAAATTTAGAGGATTTGATACAAAGATCGAATAGTCATTCAAAAAGTTTTGTGCCGACTGCCATGTTATGACCACTGAATTTTGTCAATATATGACTATAAAGGATAATGAAAATGATGTGCTCTTTTCAAGGAAAGGTAGAAATATGTATATTTTTAACGACACGGGTGAATAACAATTTTGGTGTAATAAATATGTATTTTTAGTATATATATATATATTCAGTTAAAAATAATAACTTGAAATAATTTTATTTTATAAACAAATAAACTTTATTTAATTTATTTTCTTCGTATAATTGGTCATTGATTTAAAAAGATAAGTTGCTCAAAACATTATTAGTTCTTTTATATTTAATTTATAAACGTTAAATATCTCTTTAGTAGTCAGGATAATAAATAATATCATCAATATTATATCCTACTATAATAAGCTGTTTATTGTTTCCACAATGAAATTCGAAGTTAAATGAAATTAGACGTGCCATCAAGTGTTTAATGGTGAGTTAATCTGGTTTATCATGGATTTGGGTTAGATTGAGTTTAGAAAAATTTTGTTTTTTTTTAAGAGTAGATTAAATTGAATCCGACTCACTTAATTCATGGGTTAAACGAGTTTCGAATTGAGTTGAAGGTGAATTAACCCACTTAACCTACTAATATTTATTTATAATTTTTTTCAAAAAGATAATTATTTACTACTTCTACTTATACAGATTTACATTTTCATATTTTTAAATGCTAGCATGTTACTCAATGATATTTGAATAGTTGAAATGTTTAATTGTTTAATTAATTTATCGTCAAATTATATAGGTTGATACTTTGATATTTAAGTAATATCTTTACAACAATATTTCAATAATTAGATGAACACTTTGATTTCACTATTATAAAAAATAAATTAAGTCAATTCACCCTGATTGAAATGCAATAAACATATAAAATAAATTATAACAAAAATCATAAGTGAGTTGACTCACTAATCCACCAATCCGTGGTGGATTGGATCAGTTACAAACTTTCTACTTACCATAAAGTGAACTGAATTGAACTGATTTTTTTTTAATTCAACTCGTGATGAACAATCCCCTGTATACCGATTAACTCATCTTGACATCCTGCTATTAAAATAAAATAATATGATTTTCTCTCTCTTTAAAACTTCATTCCAGTAACTATAACTGTTTGTTGTTGTCATTAGTATCATAGTAATCATATTACGTGGTTAATGTCATTGTTTTCATTATTATATTTCATTTATCACCATTACCACAACGTATTAAAATTTGATTTCTTATCATAATACAAGTAAAAAATTAATAATTAGTGTTTATATTATTGCTACTTTATCTTACTTTTACAGCATATGATATTTTGACGATGATGTTGGATGTTGGATAAGTTTGTTGGTCTGCTCAGAAGCAGATAAAACAGTAGCGCATGACATGGATTAGACCACCTCAAATTTTCATTAGTTGTTATTCACCCCAGTTAGGTTCCACAACACACAATGCAAACAGCCCCGAGAATAACGGCTTCTTGTCTTATAACTACCACTTCACACAGACACCAACGTTAGCCATTTCACTTTTCCAAACTTCAAACTAAAACTCATTACAGAACATCCATTCATAATTTACAAGATAAAATCTAGTAATGTACAAAATCATGCTTTTAAATTGTAAAAATGAAAAACTTACTATGAATGAAGAGACCATGATTTAAATTCATAAATAAATAAAAATTTACAAATTTTATGATGACCAAAATATACTTTTAGTTAAGTTTATTTATTTTGGTCTATATCTTGTTTTAGTGACGGGATAGTTTGTTGTTTTCGAATTATATGAATCTTATTTAATTAAGCAACGAAATCAATAACCGGGTCGATGTAGACAAATCAATATTGATAAGTCTGTAATTACAATAAAGTGTAATTTGTGAATGGAATTGAAATCCTTTATGTCACGTAAGATGAGTAATCATATATTGATAATATACAAAAGCGTTATCATCAATCAGAAGATGACATAATTTTATTACTTTTAATTTCATAATCAATATTAAATCCAACAGAACATTATTGGCATCCATTTGTCACCAAAAATAACGGTCCTAAGAAATAGAAAAAGCTTAAGGAGAAAAATGAATCTGTGGTCGGAGACAAGAATGGGCACATATCTGAAATTTAAAATAACAATGTAGCCCACCACCTTCATAGTTTCTTTGAAGCAGTGATGAAACTTTTTAAAATATAGGAGAGATTTACAAAACATGATTGAATAAAAAAAGGAAACTAGAATGGAAGAATGTGAGGGAGAAGAACTTGGCACCCTGAATTTTGATTTTAAAAATGAAAAATTCACACTTGATTCATGTTTGACCCTAAAAAGCTTAAACTGAGACACTTGGCTTTTTCTTTCTTGGTTTCTTACCCTAATAGAAAGGTAGAGTGGACACCACAATGTCTGTCCTCCGGAGAGCAAAGTATCCCACAAAGATTTTCCACCCTTTTTACACCACTTGTCCTTTTCACTCGACTCCCTAACCTTCTTTGTCTAATCCTCAAAAGTAAAGCTGCTATACTACTACTACTACTACTATCTGCCTTTTTCTTTTCTTTTCTTTTTTTTAATTTTTTTCCCTTCCTCCTTCTTCCTCCTGTATCGGTTTTTCCCTGCAACAAATCAAACCGCACGTCAAAATCTTTTACATACAATTGGCATCAGATACAAGGATTTTGCAATTCTCACAACATCAACTTCTTTATACTTCAAGAGTTAGACAGAGTGAAAATAATCATATTGCTTCGAACTTCAATTTCGTAGGGTCCCCATTGGCCATTGGGGTTGGCAAACATAATCATTCCGGAGTTTGAAAGAAAAATGATTGAACACTCTCCCTTTATAGGGGACATGTGAGCAGCGAATACCTTTTGTTCAGTTATTTTCTTTTTTTAAAAGAAGATCTGTTCAAGTGCTCATGCCTGGTAATGTTGTCTCCATTTCATTGCACCCCTGAACCAATTTCCCTTTGACTGCCCAAACAAATGTTCTTTATTCGGTCAAAATTATGTAAAAAAGTTAATTTCCCATATCAACCCCAGAAACATACTTATTAAAGTAAGAAAACTGGTTTCTGGGAAATCTGACAGTAACTTTAAAAAATGAATTAGGCCGGGTCATTTATTCTATGGCATAGAAAACTACCATCTTTGGTTGGCAAAGATATAGAAGGAAGGAGGAAACAAGAAACGACAAACCTCAGGAAAAAGAGGAAGCTACTTCATTAGGGTATGACCTACAACTAGTGAATATCAGAATTTCAATAAAATGACCCGAATGCCCTCTCTACACGCAGTTAACTGGTTTTAAGAATCTCCATACTTAATCTGATTTACCCTGAAGCACAAAGTTAATAGTCAACCGGGCTTGGCATGATGACATAAGAAGCACCTTTTCAGGACTACGGAAATACCTTTAAGGGTGTCCCGCCATGATCTCATTCTTTATGATCAAAATACCCTATTAACATCTTCCAACTCCCCATCCCGCTTTTCCCCTTTTCAAATAAATTGACCACAATGCCCTTTCCCAATTCTAACAACGAGTGTCGGTGGCCCGACATCACCTATGTTCTTTCATCTTCCTTCTATACGACATATTGCCTGTTATCAGATTTCATAATATATACTGAGCTAATAAGGACACGCCTTAGACAAGTTCACGTCCACGCATACACAGAAGCTGACAAATTCAGCACCTGTTCTTGATAACAATTCAATGTTAGTCAATGAAAATCAATTGGGGTAGTTAGGATGAGCCTGTATCATATTTCACTACAAGACATCCACAGGTAGGTGATCCTCCCCCACCAATTCATTTTACAAATACTATGTTCAACAGTTCACCCATCACCACCGTTTCCCAAGTGAACAGAAAAAAAAATAAAAACAAAATAGGAAGGTTTCACTCAAAGGAAAAAGAATTTAACAATGTTGCTGGTGTGATTTTGATCAAATGGAGGTATTAAAAAATGGGATTAGTTGGAGAATGTATTGTCGGGCATGTTTGATTTAGTAAAAGTGAAAACAAAAACACCTGAGTAGTGTTTAATCGGCATCATTATTTTAATCAGGATGGCTTCCCTTCTTCCCTTTGGTAATTTATTCAGCGGGTCCCCTAAAACTCTTTGTTTGAAAGGATGTCTATAAAAATTATTGAGGTAAACACAAAAGAAAACAGTAAAGAGTGGTTACCTTTTTCTTTTGGTTGATTCTTGGTAGTGTTGGGCATTGGCCTAAGTCGCTTTTGGGGTAGCTTGCTTGAAAGCAACAGTGGGAGCTATTCTGCAGCTCCTCCTCTGATGCTCCTGGACAAGTTCTCCGGCAAACCAGTCAAGTTTCTCGAAGTTACTCTGTTCCCCAATTCTCTTTCCTCCGAACAGCACTGACTCTACATTCTCCTGCTTCAACATCTCCTCTGCTATTCCAACCAGCATCTTTACGTTGCCGGGACTTGAATCTGTATCCACATTGGGTCCACAACGCCCCATGCTCGACCCATTTGCCTGTCACATAACAATACATCAGAACATCCATCGTGTAAAACTGAAATATACCCTGCTAAATATTACATTCATCTCTACATCATGGACGGTGTCAGTAAGATTTCAATGCCACCCACCATCACACACTCAAATGAAAAGGACAGAATGAACGACCATAAAGGAAATTAAATGACCAGACACACGCATAAATTCATTCAAATTAAAATAAAAACTTTTGGTGATCGCAATCCCAACCCATATGGTTTTCTGCTTAAACTTAAAAAGCTTTTCTGCTTCACACGACACGGCTCTATTTAAGGAAGAGTCTGAATTGGGCACTGCTTCGATGAATCCAACTGACAAAATGCAATGTGTATCCATTTGATGAGCGAATCCAAGTTGCTCGAGAATGGAAACAGAGATAAAAATGAACAAAAAGCACAACATTAATTAACACCCATCCATCAATAGATATCCCATAACAAGTCCAAATCCAGCTATGCTGTCCCATACATACTCATCAACTTGCTACATCAAGACAACACACAACAGATCCCCTACGGAAACCCCACACCCCCTACCCTCCGGCTGGTGTGAAATTGACTCCTTTTAATACACCATTGACGTTGATGGAGTTCACAAACTCAACCAGTTACCGGAAAAGAGAAAATAAAATTGACACCCATTAACAGTTTCCATTTCCACTTATTCAAATTATTCAAAGCCTAATTGTGACATTTAGACAATTCACAATTTGACTAAGAACAAAATTCAGTAACTGACCCCACCAAAAACATTTTAAATTAAAAATTAAAAATACCTGAATGCGGACGTAATTGGTGCTGCGGCTATGACCAAAGGCCATGGCGACGGCCTGGTCGACCAGGTCCGATGACCCGTCGCCAGAAATGCGGGCCATGGGCCGGGCCCAATCCTTCGCCTTCCAGCGTTTGACGCGGTCAAAGTCGTAGCTCACCTCCAAGAGTTGACCCGTTCCGAGGGACAGAACCAGAAGGTCCTCGACGCCGCGCACGAACGGAAACTCTTGCTTGTTGTGCAGCACGTGCGTGATTGCCGCCCCCGTTGGGTTACTCATCGCCAACCCTCCGTCCACCGCCACGCACTTTGTCTGACCGTCCACGGAACGCATCTGAACCGGTTCAAACAAACCCGGTTCGGCCGAGGTCGCTCGACACACCTCCCACAACCGGAAATCGAAGCTATCCGTTTCCAACGCGTCCGCACGTGAGAACAAAAACGGCGCCGTACTCGATAAGTCGTAGCACGGAATCAATACCGGTTTTATCGTGTCCTTCAGCGTCAAACTCCCACCCTTGTCCGCCGTGAACGCTTCTTTCACAGCCTTCTCCAAACCTGCCGTCGCCGTCGCCACCGAACTTGAACCACCGGAAAGCAACCTCTTCAAGAACCCGCCCCCGCCACCCGCGCGGTAGAACTTGCTTCCTTTCTCCGCGAGAAACCGCCATGTGTCTTCGGCGGCGAAAATCGGCCGCTGGTGGTCCTTCGTTGCGAAGAGCATCGCAGTGAAGATGCCACCTACTCCGGCGCCGGCGGCAACATCGAAGTAGTCCGCGATGGTGGCGTTCTGGTCGCCTGATTTTTTCTTCAGCGCTGATTCCAGGTAGGCCAGGGCTTTTCCGGCGAGAATCCCGCGCATGCCGCCACCGTCGATGGCGAGAATGCATATCTTTCCGCGCTGGTTCTTGACGGAGGAGACGCCGTCCACAGCGGTGACATTCGGCGGGGCCTCGGATTCCGGCTTGGAAGGTACTTGTTTGGGAAACCAGAGCTTCGGATCGTCGTAGCCAAAGAGGAACTTGCTTTCGAGAATGGAGAAGATTTCGTAGCTAAGCTTATCCGTCTCAATGCTCGGTTCTTGCATTTCCAACTCATTATCGCAGTCCATTTTTCTGTTTTGCTTCAAATTTTTACAGGAATTTTTTTCTCGAAATCAACGAAACAACGCAACTCTTTTTCTTTTGTTTTCCTCTCAAAACAGCACAAGGGGGTTCACCGCATGGTGTTTAAAACATCTTGCGCGTCTATTGCATGCAATTTAATCTCCGTGTCGAAAAACAATCACCTGGGAAACCTGTAAAAGAATAAAGCGGAAAATGAATTTTATTCTAGAAGGGGGGTTTGGGCGTGGAAGATTCGAAGGCGTGCTACGAATTAGAACATTCCAAAAACACATACCTCATTTGACAAGAATGCTGAACCAACCAAGATGACAATTGGAAAACAACATTTTTGATTTCGCAATCGCTCTGCTGGAGTTCCTTCTCCAATCGCCCAAAACGCAAATTATATTATTTGTCTGAGCACTAAAACCTGCAACACTCGGTATGAGTGAGAAGCTGAAACTGAAACTCAGAGTGAGAGTAATGATTCCGTGGTACAAAAAGTAGGGGTTTTGTGTGTAAAGCGTAAAGGGGGCTTCTTCTTTCCTAGTGTATGAGCAGCAGGTGCAGTTGGGTCTGCGTTTCTCTGGGTTTCTTTTGCCCAAAGTAGCTAAGCTAGCTCCTCTATGTAAACACCAAGTGGAACCAACAAGCCAACCAACCAACAAGCACCGAACAAAAACCAGAAAATGCCAAATCACCACAGCTGCACCACCATATCTATATCTATATCTGTATACTCCCACACATATATATACCCATTCATTCTTTCACCTTTTTTATTCTTTTACCATCGCAACTATTCACTGTTCTTTAGGCTTCTACAGTTTAGCCTTTCTGGTCATGGAAAAAACAAATACAAATAATAAGAAACGAGAAAGAGAAAGAGAAAGAGAAAGAGAAAGGAAGAGAGAGAGGTGTAATGTAATGTTTGTGTTTGTGGCCTCCTCAACTCAACTATAGAGAATTAGAGAAGTGGGACAGGTGATGGGTCCCACAGTAGGAATTGTGTTGGAGCAATTGAGCGTCATCACCAATGAGCCACCGACACTTGTACACCGTCAATCGTGGTGCTCGCCATCCATGGCTCAGATTGCACCAACACTATTGCTCCGTGATCAACGTTTCATTTCCCCTATTTCTAACGTCTACACTTCAATTTCATTCTTGGCAACACCTTTCTTATTAATTAAAAACTTAATGACGCATTATCAACACCAAGTGTACTCTGCTAATTTGCATTAAATGATAAATTAAATAACACATCGCCTCTCTTAAACAGTGGTGCATTTGTTGGGGGAAGAAGGAATAGGGTAGTTTGGCAATGGAGCTGGGGGCATTGCCCTTGCGAAGGGACGTGGGGACCACCTCGCTTTCTTTTGGGCATACATGAGAGGAGAGGAAGGACAGTGGACAAAAGACAGCAGGGACAGGGAGACAGTTTCTGGTCATCAGGTGCAAAAATTGCAAAAATTAATTAAAAACATTTCATTTTTCTTCGTTTCAATAATCTTCTACCATCAATTTCTCTTTGAAATTGCAAATAAATAATGGAATTCATTAAACATAAAAACAAGAGTTGTAGTTTTTTATTCTTAACATTTGTTTAATCTAACGGTTGGCAGTAAAATTCTAAATTCTTCAAATATCGTATAAGGAAACAGAAGATAATGGAAAACGTTGTGTTAGAGTTACTCGAACATTGTATTTTTTATGAAACAATTAAGAAAGTTATAAACTTTAATTTATGGCCATCTTGATCTCCCTCCCCATGTAAATCTTATTGTCTTAATCAATCTTAGTATACATAACTTTCATGAGAATGAAACTTCAGAGAAATTTCCACTAATTTTAGGAATACTCAGTACAATAACACTCGGGGACTTATTTTAAAAGCATGCAAAAGATAAGATGAACTTGGCATTATTATAAAATATCAATTAAGGTGCAACCTAATTACAACCCTATTGCTAGAACTAACAACGTAAAAACATCCCACAAAATGGAGCAATTATAAGCCATGAGTGCATCTTGGTTAAAAGCATCTTACTCTTTAAATCCTTGTTCTCAAATTTAATTTAAAATATAATCATCAAATTTCAGGAAAATAGGCTATTTAAGTGTAAATGTTGACTCATTGATCTTCTTTTAATATATCGCGTTGTTAAAATAAATTAACAGTTTCTATATTACTTATATTTTTTTATAGATTAAGTATTGCCTCGAAACTGAGTCTGTATACTTAATCTTAAAGTTTAACTTAAGAATAAGATTATACTAATCTATGTACACCGTTATAATCATGCAAATAGTAAATATCACATCTTGAAAAAATGGTATTAATGAAAATTTATTCCGACGTTACATTGTTGTTTTCTTTCAACGTAGATAGTTTGCCCTGATTTTGCCTTACTTCTTAGGAATTTTTTTTTTTCAATAACCAATTTATTCCACGTTTGTGATTGATTGCAATAGAAAACAATAGAATAAAAGCTGTTATTTTCAGAAGTTTCAGCTCATGGCCTGAGACGTTAACCCATTTTATTTTACTACAAATTACCTTTCTCACAACACAACTTTTTTTAAAGTCATTTTTATAACTTAACTCTTAAGTAATTAATTCTTTTAATTGATTACAATTACTTAATTAATGTCTTCTCATCATCCATCATTTAACTTCTCTTTCTATTTTATTTTTTTAAAGGTGACTAACGTGTGGATCACCACTACAAGTAATTGATAAGAAATAGGATAAATATATTGACACATAATATAGATGACATAGTGCATGATAAGGAAGAAAAGCAACAGTATAAAAATTGGCGTGGTGTGCGTGACCTGGAATGGTTATGACAAATTCAAATGATAATCAATTAAGTTGTCGTGAAATGAAATATATAACTTGGTACTTGAGCAAAATGTCCCATGTAACTATGTTGTTCTCACTATTCACCTTATATGATAAAATATCTGCAAAGGATTTCGTCCATCTGTGTACTGTATATGATAAAAAAAATGTACTGTATATATGCATATGGGTATCAATTCTCTCAATTGAATTCAACTCGCATTTGGTAAGAGTATCATGAAAAAAATAGGGTGACATTTGAGCTACATTGTATTGTCGTATCAATTTTGAGGGAAATGTTCATGTTCATCCAATACGGTAATGTTTAGTAATATTCAATTTCTCAAATATCAGATTAATATATATATATATTGTCGATTTCTATCTGACTTGGAACCAAATAAGTGTCTAGTAAGAGCAAAATTTTGTGTGTCTCGTTAGTGTTTTTATGAGAAAAAGTGTGTTTGTTCTTAGGACTGCCGACCTGAATATTCGGTAACATGGCGAGGTGGTTCTGCTGCATGGGAGATAATTGGCGGTTGTGGTGTTTCACCCTTTACTTCCGCCTTGTGAGGGAATCACCTACCGTTGTGACATTTCACTCGTTTATAATACTAATGGGCCACTGGATGTTTAAAATCACTTACCCGATCAAAAGCCCTAAGGTCGGCCCAAACACGTCCAGATGCCACAACGGTAAGTGATTCCCTCGCAAAGCGGAACTAACGAGTGAAATACCACAATAGTCAGTTATCCCCATACAGCAGAACCACTTCGCCACGTTACTAGATATTCAGGTTGACAGTCCTAAGAACTGACACGCTTATTAATATAAAAGGCTCAGGAAAAAATACTGGCGAGACACACAGAATTTTGCTCTTATTAGACACTTATTCGGTTCCAAGTCGGATAGACATCAGCAAGAACAATATATATATATATATATATATATATATATATATATATATATATATATATATATTCATATCATATTCATGTTTTAATTATTTATTTATTTTATCACGTATTTGATATTTATGGGATTATGGACGTTGTATTTTAATTAATGTTTTTGAATATGCACTTGTACTTTTCAAGACCTTATGCAAACAATTATCAACAAGACATGTAGTTATCATTGATGAAAATCTATTTTCATCTCTAATTGTATGACTTTTATTTTTTTTTAAGTAATTTGATTCGCTAGATCCATACCAAATACTTTTTTTATCGTCACTATATTATTGAGTAAGTCATGTCGAATTTAAAATGAAACGTTTTACAAAATTGTAATTAAAAAAGCAAAATTCGTGACTTAAATCGCAATAAATAAATAAAAAAAAGCAAAAAAACAAAAATATAACTTTTGTTATAATTACAATCTCATTAATTATTTAAATACGTTCTTAGTTTTTAAAATTGAAGTAATTTTTAAATTTAAAATTAATACTTTTACTATTTGTAATTCGAAGAATGTTTTTATTCGTTAAAAATTTTGTTCTTATGACTGATCATTACAAGCCGTTATACGATAATACGACAATCTTTTTTTATTTAATGTTTTTATTATTAAATATCTAACCACATGTTTATTCTTTCTAACATTCATTTTATCAATGTTTAAGACATTTGAGTCGAAGAGCTATAACAAGTTATTATTTTTTTCAAGTTATAGGAATAAAAAAGCTTAACTCTAAAATTTAAATGTGAAAACAAACTCGAACAATATCACTTATTTTACTCTAGTAATATCTTGAAAGTTGAATCGTGAAACTGAATTATCTTGAACTTTATTTACTATTCTATATATTAATATTTTATTCAGTAAGAAAATTATTATGATTAAATTTGTTATATTATATATATATTTAATGTAGACTGAATCAACATATTAATGAATGACCCAATAATTCAATCCTCTAACCACATGAATGAACGTTTGATTTTAATAACGTCGGATTTGAATAAAGATTCTCCAAACCCAACCAATTTCTCTAATGAACTTAAATGGGACAACACTGAAGACATTCTTCCATTATATTATTTGTTATTATTATTATCAATAAAGGGCACCTTTTAGAAAGAAAAAATATATATTTTCATGATACCAATAATTGAAAGTGTGGGAATTTGGCAAAACGAAGGAAGAATTTGGCAAGAAGTTATATTTATTCCATTATTTCTCCTTTGTTTTAACTATATATTGGTAATAATAGTTTTAAAATATTAGTTTTGTTTTGTATTATGTGTGATGTGTGATGACTTAATATGAATGATGTAGTTGCCTAATTGTGATTGAAAGTCCATTACTGTGAGAAAGTCCACAATGGCGAACACGGTCCACTAGTTGAAGTTTGGTGATTAGCCATAGAGATTAAATAGGAAAACACAAAGACTTTGATAAATAAAAACGAGGTTCTTAAAGATAGGATTAGTGGAGTTATAAGTCAATTGTGATTAAAAAAGACAACATGAGGAAGCAAGTTGGGTTTGAATAGATTGAAAGACATTTGAATCACCACTCACACTCCCACCTATAATAAACCACTCCTTTAACTTTTACGATGTCAATGTAGATATTCTCGTAAATCATAATACACTTTTTTTTTTTTTGTGTTTGTTCTTGTCATCTCCCAATTCTTTGCATGCGTGTCTGCCATGCCAGGGCATCTCTTCAACAATCAACCATTCACTTCGTTTTCTCTCCATCTCAAAAATCCTCATTTCTTTTCTTTTTTCTCACAATATAATTCAATATAATTCGCTAATGTATATATTTCATATCAATTAAGATAAAACGATTAAATAATATATAAATAGTAAAAATTTATTTTTATAAGTCAGATTTGTAAGATTGAGTTAGACTTAAAAATGTACTTCTTAACACAGTATTAGAGTAATGTGTTTGAATCTATCATAATAAGATTTATTATTTATTGTGTCTATTATATCAATCGTTATCAAGTTATTTGTTGTTTGATGGACATATCATACTATCCGCATAAGAGTGTGTTAGAGATCTTTCATTAGACATGTCAAAGTGAGTCAATCCGGTTCATACGGATTGGCTCACTAAGAGCCGGGTTGAAAATGAGTGAACCCAACCTGACTCACTCTATGGTGAGCCAAAAATTTTGCAACCTGACTCAACCCACCACGGCTTAGTGGGTTAAGTGGGTTGGCTCACCAACTCACATAAAAAAATTATTTATGTATTTATTTTAAGTATTCAAATATTTAAATAATTTTTTAAGCAACCCATGAGATGACAATCACAATAAAATAAAAAATCAATATTTTCATCATGCTTACTACCAAAATATGATGAATTGTTTCCAAGAAAGTGTCCATATAGTCCAAGAAAACATGGCTAATATTACACATTTTTGTCATGTTAATTTAGAAAAAATTATTTATAAGTGAGTCGGGTTGAATTCAATCCACTTTTGAAAAAACTAAATTTTTATCAACCCAACCCGGCTTCAACCCGTGGTGAGTCAGATTAGTTTACGAGTTGAAACCTATTTTGATATCTCTATCTTTCATCAACTAAAGATAAAATAATTTCATAATGTAGAAGTAGGTACAAGTATCATCTTACAAATCAATTTTGTAAAATTAAATTAAAGTTAAAATCAACTTTTTCCTCTCTGTAAATTATTTTATCTAAAATTGAAACTATATTACATGGTATCAACTTATTTTATTTCATAATATTATTTGATATAAATTTATATTAAAAGATTCTTTACATGTGTATATAAATACGTAACAACAATCAACTAATAGTATCAATACGCGTGATCTTTACTGAAAATTGAAATCTTTCCCTTTTTCGTTCGTCGACAAAGTTTAAAACTCATTTTCCTTAATTCTTATTGGCACATCTTCAAATGTTTTACTTTACTTGGATGAACATATTATACTGTGAAAATAGTATCTGGATTACTTTGATTGTTACCACCACTCCATTATATTTTTCTCTATAAATGGCCTAAGACATCCTCACTCAGACACTGACTTGTTTTACTTTCTTTCTTTGCAAATGAAGATGCATCCAATGCTACCCTTTTTTCCAACCACTCCATTTTCACCCTTTACGTAATTTCCATTGCAAATAACACCAACATTCAAGCTTTGCGTGCCTCCCCTTACCTCTTTTGAATATTCGTGATTCTCACGTGGCTACGTTTCTCTGATGTCTGCGTGCTTTTAAAAATCTTTGGTCAAATTTTGAACTTTACAAAATACTGGCTCAAACAATCAAAGTCAAGAAAAAATAAATAAACAGACCCAATAAGAGGACAATCATCTTCTTATTACTTGGCCCTAATCAAGGACATCCAGGTACAAATTGTTGTTTACAACACTATATTTGTTTCGTGTACGTACGTAGGTTCTTTCGAGTCGCAAAAGGAAAAACAAAAAAAGTTCTACAATAGAACCATGCCACCCCGCTCGAAAGGGACTTCGTGGGCTCAAAACTTTTATAGGCCTTTTAGGATCTGTGGATCCATGTAGGTTGCTCCACGAATTAATGTACGGATGAAAATTTTATTCAATGCATGATGTTACTTTGTTGACCCCTTAAAAATGATGTCACTTAAACCAATTTGCATTTTGCTTCTACCAAACAAATTTTCTTGTTTTCACCAATTATTTTCGTCACTTCGCCTGAAAATTTAACAAACATGTACCGACACATGTTTGATCACACGTTATCGACGTGGTTTGTTTCTCTTATATTTTGTAATGTTAGTCGGTATGACTTCAACATCTTTGAGTGAATTAATGTGGTTTTATCGTATATGTACCATGTTTTCGGACACAGTAAACATATGCAGTTAAGGCATCGTCCCAAAAATAAAATAAAATCAACAGGACATTAAATGTGTTCACCCAAAAATTCAACAAAACCAACCCGTACTATGGTTTTACTGAAAATGATTGTTGGTGCAAAATTACGGTACTTAGTTATAATATTTGGATTGTTGTGATTTTATAAATCTTGATACGTGGGAGAGAATTCTTTAAAAGTTTGTAATCTTTTTCTCATTAGTTTTAAGCTGTTCGAAGTCTTTGATTTTTATCTGTTAGAGATATTATATATATTTTTATTTTAATTCTATTAATGAGGATATAATATATTTTATTTTCTTTTATAGTTATCAAATATTTTGTATTATGGTGATACATTACGTTTTATTTTTTCTTTATATCATAAGATATTATACTCTATATATTGAACAAATTTATAATAGATTAACATGGAAAATATGAAAGTTCTCCAAGTTGTTTCCCATCAACCACTTATTATGCATAATTTTTCTTTTCATGACTTATACATATCTAACATGGTATCAGATGAAAAACACCTCATGACTTATACATGTGTAACATGGTATCAAATGAAAAACACATTCCCTTATATCTCTTGGTTTTTTAATTCTATTTATGAAGATTAGATTTTACTTTTTCATTTATATCATAAAATATTGTACGCTATGTATTGAACAAATTTCTAGTAGATCAACCTGAAAAACCACTATTACTATATATTCTCTGTTATATTTTTAATTCTATTGATGAAGATTAAGTTTTAGTTTTCCTTTTTATATCATAAGATATTGTACTATATGTATTTAACAAATTCCTAATAGATCTCAATAAGAAAAGCATAAAAGCTTTCTTTTAATTGTTTTTCATCAAACACCTATTGTACATGTTTCTCATGATGACATATACATATCTAACATCTTCTACACATTTAATACGGTAACATAAGAATAGTAAAATCAATGATTGATATTTTAGGAAAATCATAATTATAGAAAAATTATGAAAATATTCTAAAAATTGATTTTAAAAAAATACAAATATTAATAATTAAATAATATTAATTAAGATTCGGAGGTAATGACAATTAATTAGAACTTGTAAAATACATCTCTTTATAAGCAAAGTGACCCAAGAATGTTCTAGCCACAAACTCTAGAAGTGTAAACAAAAACATTTTCTTAAAAAATAGAAAATTTATATAAAACTTAAAAAAGAAATAGTCATGTTTGAAAATTTGTTAAGAGTGAAATTATTTTAAATAAAATTATATAGAATAATATTACATAGATATACTATTATAATGGTTCATATATATTCTTTTGCGTGTTTATTAGTAGTTCCTCGCATATAAATATTTTAATTAGATTCATTGCATCTAGCAAAAATAAAACTATTTTGTATTTGTCATGTCACTGTTCATGGTGAATTGTGGCATCACTCTGTTTCTTATTTTATTTACTAATTTAACATTATATTCTTAATTTTTTTTACTCATTCAAAAATTGTACGCATTTCAATGTTTTTGTTCGAGACTCTTTCCGGTGCTCTTATTTATTCTGGGCGCTTCTCCCTGCACCTCCAACAGTTCTTCTGTACCTCCAAAATTTACTATTATACCCTTATTTAACTTACAGGTGAAAGTGGGTGAAAGTGGGTAGAGACGCAGTAAATTTCATTTACTGCATTGCCAACTTCTCTGCACCCCCAATACTATTTCTTCTCCTGTTCCTTCTCCGTTCCACTGTGCCTTCATTTAAAATTTTCTCAGTTTCATTCTCTGTGGTCCCTGAAGAAGTTCCTGAGCTTTAATTTTTCTGAGCTTCATTATTTCATTCTCTGGTGGGTGGTGGTCCCTCTTCCCAGGTTTGTATAACTTTCATTCATTTTTTTTAAAGGACTCTTGTTTATTCTCTCGGTGTCTCACGGTGCGTTGTGATTCCTGTAGTTGAAGGTTCTCTGTTTGTTGGTTCTTTGAAGGAAGGTTGTATTGTGAGTAACCTCCAAGTGTAGTACTTCCCAGGTTTGTATAACTTTCATTCATTTTTTTTAAAGGACTCTTGTTTATTCTCTCGGTGTCTCACGGTGCGTTGTGATTCCTGTAGTTGAAGGTTCTCTGTTTGTTGGTTCTTTGAAGGAAGGTTGTATTGTGAGTAACCTCCAAGTGTGGTACTTCCCATCCTTCTGTCCAGGTTAGCCTTAGCTTAACTTTTTTTTTTTGTTTATGATGTGAAACGGAATTCGTTTTTCGTTTCAGAAACTATGAAACATCTTCCACATTCCGTTTCAAAAAAACAACACGAAATCTTTTATGAAACGAATTATGGAATCCGTTTCAAACCATTATGAAACGGATTACGTAAGCTGTTTCGCGAAAAAAGTTAAAATTTATGGGAAACGGAATACGAATTTCGTTTCATAAAATTATGAAACGGATTCTGTAATCCGTTTAAAAAAAATTTGAATTTTTTTTTGAAACAGATTACAGAATCCATTTCACAATTTTATGAAACGGAATTCGTATTCCGTTTCCCAAAAATTTTGAATTTTTTCCCGAAACGGATTACATAATCCGTTTTGTAAAGATGTGAAACGGATTTTGAATTTCGTTTCACATCTTGCCAATGATATAATAAGTATATATTTTAATGTAATTTTAGGATAAACTTTTGAATTATTTGTATAAACTAATAGTGATACTTCCGATAAATATTATATATATATATATATATATATATCATGAGAATTTGTGAGTAATTTATACGAATGTATAAACCCTACAAGTGTTACTTTGATAAATTCGTTTGTAGCTTTTGCCTTTAACTTTGGTGATGCTTTGTGATGCAACAGATGATGTTGACACACGGGCTATCACACGCAGATTACGGCAAGATGGCAACCTCATTGGTGTGTTGAGTACCGACAATTCTATAACAGATGAGGAACCACTTAAGATGTCTCGTTCTTGGGACATTGTTGGTAAGAATATGAATCTTTGAGGCTCTGGAAACATTGTAGAAGCGTGTGACTGTTGTTTCATTTTGCAGGTATTGATTTAATAAGTGGAGTGTCATGTCAAACTGTGCGTGAATGGGTTGATAAAACAAAGCAAGAATGGGATTTTAGTTCTGGAGGGAGTGGAGAGACTTTCCACGTAAGAGTTAGAAAGAAGCATTCTTTAGGCACTTCCACATTCCTTATCTAATGCCGTTGAATGAATCACAGGTTGTTGCTTATGATTTTGGAATCAAGCATAATATACTTAAGCGTTTGGCGTCTTATGGCTGCAAAATCACTGTTGTACCATCGACGTGGCCAGCAACAGAAACTTTGAAGATGAATCCTGATGGGGTGCTTTTCAACAATGGCCTTGGAGATCCATTTGTTGTTCCTTATGCAGTTGAGACAGTGAAGAAAATTCTGGGAAAGGTGCCTGTTTTTGGAATTTGCATGGGCCATCAATTGCTGGGTCAGGCTTTAGGAGGCAAAACCTTCAAGATGAAATTTGGCCATCATAGAAGGAATCATCCGGTTCGTAACCTTCGAACAGGACATGTTGAAATTAGTGCTCAGGTATGCCATCTAATGAACTTTCTACACTAAAAAAAGGAGGTTAGTAACATTTGATCTCAAAATAATGGCAAAACCACAACTATGCCGTTGACCCTGCTACATTGCCAGAAGGAGTCGAAGTTACACATGTTAATCTTAATGATGGAAGTTGTGCAGGCCTTGCTTTCCCTGCTCAAAGAATAATGTCTCTTCAATACCATCCTGAAGCCTCACCAGGACCTCATGATTCTGATTACGGTATGAAATATAAACTATTGCTATAATTATTTTAGTTGCAATCGTTACAAATATTGTTGTTCATTATGCAGCTTTCGGGGAATTTATAGAACTAATGAAGCAGCAGAAGACCAAGAAACTTGAAAAGAAAATATCTACATGGAACCAAAACGGGTTCCATGTTCCGTTTCAGCATCTACTACACGGATTTCAGAATCCGTTTCTGTGAAAAAAAAGAAAAAAAAACGGATTGTGTATTCCGTTTCAGCATCCGACACGGATTCCAGAATCCGTTTTGGGAGTGCAGAGCGTGAGGGTGCTTTTGGGGTGCAGGGGTATGCTGCGAAAAAGAGACGATAACTCTTATATTTTACCATAGGCAAACATGGAAATAAATTTGATTTTGGGGGTACAGGAGAGATTGTTGGAGGTGTAGGGAGAAGCCCCCTTTATTCTAAGTCCTCTCTTTTTCTTACAACAACTTATTTGTCATCTTCTCTCCAAGATGACACAATGGATTCACCAAACCTAACAAACGGCCCAACTCGTTTAAGAAAATGAGTCACATTTTCTTTTCTAATCACGGACGTTTCTTTCTGCACCTCTTTTATTTTTCTTTGCATCTCCATGAAATTTATAAACTCCAAATTACCTTTATTAAAATTATAATAAAAAGGTAAAAGGTATTGTTGCACCTCTCCCTTCTTCATTATGCTTCTTCTCCTTCCTCTCTCATGCTTCTTACGACGATGGATCTAGCTGTGGCAATGGAGATGAAGAGGTGTGTCGCCAGGTACAGGGTGAGACATAGGAGAATAGAGGATAAAATTGTCATTTTACTACACCTATGAGGGTGAAAAAAGAAAAAAAAAGGGGAAACAGTAAGAAACTGTCTTTGATGGCATAATTTAAAGAAACAAACCGGTGGCTTCTCCCTACACCTCCAATAATCTCTCTTGTACCCCCAAAACCAAATTTATTTCCATGTTTGTCCATGGTAAAAATTAAGAGTTACTAACTCTCTCTTTTTCATCGCACCTCTGCATCCCAAAACCATACACCCTCACCCTCTGCACCCCCAAAACGCACCCCAATAAAGCAATAAGAAACGGTTTTCCAAATCCGTTTCAAACATGCGTGAAACGGAATACACACTCCGTTTTTTTTTAACGAAACAGATTGTGAAATTTGTTTCGCAAAAAGCTGAAACGGAACACACAATCCGTTTCCTTTTTTTTATTTTAACTGAAACGAATTGTGGAAGTCGTCTCCTAGACGGTTGAAACGGAACCTGGAATCCGTTTCGGTGTTTTTTTTGGTTTTTCCCAATATTTATGCAGGCTTACATCCATCTATCATAGGAGGGTTCAGTGGAATGTGTGCTGTCATGGGTGTTGCTGCAACATTTGTGTCTTCAACTCTGGTCGAGCAATTTGGCATTTTAAAGGTTTGTTCTCTATCTTTAGTAGTTTTAATTTTACTCTTGCACATGGGAATGTTTGAGCACTC
>Ga0214545_1001657_pt1 | contig 42006 bp, 25 predicted proteins | sample CNSS4metaG_FD_160064 | JGI IMG/M metagenome (GOLD analysis project Ga0214545, IMG submission 160064) | Root nodule microbial communities from cowpea collected in UCLA plant growth center, Los Angeles, California, USA - CNSS4 | ecosystem: Host-associated > Plants > Roots > Nodule | place: USA... | reverse complement strand
TATATATATATATATATATATATATATATATATATATATATATATATATATATATATATATATATATATAAACAGATTTCAAATCCGTTTTTATATACACATATGTTGACATCAGGTAATTAAAAAAAATTAAAGTTTCGGAAAAGAATTAAATTTTTGAATGTCAGCATCTATAGAATAAAATAGAACATTGGATATTGAAATCCGTAAATGAAAAAAAAATCATAATATTGGTTGTTGAGATTTGATATATAGAAAGAAAAATTAAAAATAAAATACTGAATAGTGACATCCGTAGAAAAAAATGTATTGAATGTCGACGTCCGTTAAATAAAAAAATTTCAAAGTGGATGGGCTAGAAAGAGAAAAGTAAAATTATAATTTAAAATTTTTTGGAGGTACAAAATAAATATTTGGAGGTGCATGGAAAAATACCAGAAATGAGCTTATTTGGGCCACATGAAAAAAATATATGTACCCATGATAAAGACCATAGATCTAAGGACATTTCTTCCCACGCCTCCACAATGTTTTCCTGCACCTCCATACATTTTAAAATTTCAACCCTTTTCTTATTTTAAATTCCGGATTACATATTTAAGAAATGTTACTTCCTGCACCTCATTTTTTCTTCATGTACCCCTATCATTTTAAATCTCCATTCTACCCTTTTGACCTAATAATATATGTTGACTTTGGTCATATATCTGGTTGGTTGAATGAATAGACTACAGGAAGAAGAAGAAGATGGAACGGAGATAAAGGTGGAGGAGGTGGAGGTAGAAAAAAGTAGGGTTAGTCCGTCTTATATGAATTATGACTATTGGTCCGTTTTTGTTTAATAGGTCAGTCCAGTTCAGTCCATTTTTTGACGGATCACGTACAGGTCGGCAAAAGAAAAAAGTCTGGAGGTGTGGTGGTGAGAGAGAAAAGAAGAAGATGAGGGCAAATTTATTTTTTTACTTTAGTCACGGAAGTACAGCGAGAAAACATGGAGGTACATGAGTAAAACTGTAGATCTGAGTGTAGAATTTTGAATTCATCAAGTTTACCTCACATGCCAACTTGGATATATAACTCTTTGCACATGTATGATATTTTTTCTTCTTGCACCTTCGTGTATTTCTTCACCCCCACATAGAAATATTTAACTTTTGCGTTTTTTAAATTTTATAATCAGGAAGTAAAAAATATTTTCGAATTATACAATTTAAAATTTTTTTTTATCTTAAAAAAAAACTTCTAGATTGCTAAATTAAAAAAGGGTAAAATATTTTATTTTCTTTTTTATTTCTATTAAGATGCATGAATAGGAAAACAAGTTCACATGACATGCTAATAAGGAAATAATTTCTTACAACCTGGTGTGTTGTTATTATATATAGAGATAACATAGAAAATTCGTCCCGTGGGTATTGCCCGAATCTGTCTCTGTTTTGATAGAGAATCTCCACATTGACTGGGTATGGGTATGGGTATGAGAAATCTCCGACTTTTTCAACTGGACATGGGGATAAATATGGGGATGTACATATCCCGCCATAATATCCGTCCCCACCACATCTTCATCCTCATTTAAATTATTAAAATATTCACAATTAATTAAGTAATCCTATATATATATATATATATATATACTTTATATTTTTTATTTCTTCTAATTATTTGGTTTGTCATAAACTCATTCGCATCTCCAATATATTTTTTTATCTTATCATAACCTTTATATAATTATGTTAAAATGATGTATGTCAAATAAAAAAAATTTATGCCTCACATTTGAATATTTATATTATTTTTTTAATATTTTTATTTATTATATATTTTCCTTTCACATGGGAATGTTTAATACTCTCAATTTAAGGTAATTTAATTTTTTTTACTTATTCTTATTAATTTTTGTTTAATTTGAAGAACTCTTTTGTTTCGTTAAAATAATTTTCGTTATTTTTTAACCATTGAGTATGTATGTTGATATTTGAAAAATTTTCTTAGATCTCTAATGTATTTTTCATTTTATTATACCCTTAATTATACATTTGATTTCCTTTGTGCGATTTCTTTGAATAGTCTCTCGAATTATTTCTAAGACACACATTTGTTAACTTTTTAATATTTTTATTTATTGTTTATTTTCATCATGTAGAATAATTTTTCAATATATTCAATTTAATTATTTATTATTTTCTAACTGATTATCAATCATACTGTAATTTTTTCACTTTAATTGTATAAATAACTTTTATTTACTATAATATAAAAATTTAATGTAATTGCCATGAATATTTTTTTGTCACTATCCAACATATATTGGGGTTCAAAAGATACAAAATCTATGTCAAATTTTTATTATTATGTTTATTATTTATTCTTTGTGTCATTTTGATAAGTGATGTATTATAACTTCTATTAGTGTATAAAAACGAGATTCATTAAAATTTAAAAAATTTAAGTAAACAAACATTTAAAATATATTTTAATTTGAATATTTGTTTTCCTTTTATATATTTTTTAAATATTTTTTAATTTTATCAACTAAGTTTCATTAATGTTTGTAGTTTGCAAATTTAATAAATGTTTTGGTTTTCATGAAATTTTACTTGGTATTCTAATCTAAAATGTAAACAATTATAATTTATTTCAAAGTATTTGATATGGAAGAAACAATCATCCTCCTAATATTGAATATTTGATAATATTATGTTTCCTTTACCGTAATTTTTTTTCTTTTATAAAAATTAATATTGAAGTAGTTAGAAGATGGGTATGGGTATTGGTACAATATTATGTTACCCGATAGGAATGAGGATGAGACAAAAGTTTGATACTCGTTGAGTTTGGGTATGAAAATATGAATTATTTTTTTGTACAAGAATAAGTATGGGATAGCGAAACCCGTGTCCGCCCCGCCTCGTCGTATCCCTAATTATATATCAAAATAATGACTTGACGTATATAATTAAGAATATATATGTAATCCCACGAGTAAATAAAAGAGAAATGGGAAGCAGATAAATAATCACAATAGAATATGTTGTGACAGCAATGATCTTTGTTTTTTGACTCACTTTTTAATAACATTAAGAAAAATTATTTATTTCAAGGGTAATATTAGTATATTTAAAAAATAAAATCTCACGTCTTTTAATATGTGAAAATAAATAAATAAAATAATAAGATAATATAAAAACTATCTCACCCAATGAACAAAAGAATTAAATGACAAATAATCAATTGAAAAATATAGAATTTTTTAGTATTTTATCATATATTTGATTAAAAAGGGTCCCAAGGAAAAGCTATAGAAACATGTGATTAAAGAAAACATTTGGTATTTTGTTGTAAGAAAATTATGAGATAATTGTTATATTTGGACCATGGGTAGTCCTTTTGTTAATGTTCTTAATAGTTTTGATGTATGATAATATTACTCCATGCGTTTTTTATGTTATTGAGTGTTATTATATCTTTAAACGAGTGAGTAACTTAATATTTTTAAATGTTACAAAAACTATATGATCAACTATTAAATACCATGTTTAGTGTTACAGCTTATTAATTACACTTGTGTAATAAAAAAATGAATTAAATTAACTTTCATAATTGTATTTTATATATTTTGTTTTTATGTTATAGAAATGCAGTTATTTACTCTGTATGAAAAATAAAACGTACAAATAAAAAAAAAAAAATCAATATGATGATGGAGATAAAATTAGTACCTTCACTTTTTTTCCTATCATGAAGAATTGTGATAAAATATGTCATAATCGATTATACAAATGAGACAATGGATTATGTGAGTTTAAAAACTTTGATTTTTATTATTAATTTATTTTGTAAATAACAATTAAAAGAAATATTAAAATAATAAGTAAATAAAATTAATTAACTTAAATTTTAATATCAAATAAAATTATTTATTTTATACATTAAAATTTATAATAATTTTTTATTTACTTTTTATTTTTATTTATAAAATTATATTTTAAATCTAATTATTTTTAAACTTTAATTTTATAACTATTTTTAAAAATAACAATATATATATATATATATATATATATATATATATATATATAACTAAATTTATTCAGTCACATTTATTACAAATTTTCTATTCAAATTCACTTGCTTTCTCTCAATTCATACAACCTTATTTTTTCATCACATTTTCCCTCATTTTTATCCTTTTTCAATCCATCAAATTCACCCCTTCATCCAAATGAGTATCTAAAATAATATTTGAAATGTTAAGAAAATATAACTACAATTATCAACTAATTACACTTTTTAAATGTTATCAAAGAAATAATATAAAAACATTTTTGAAATGTTGATAACGTGTTAAAATGGTGATAAAGTCACTTTTTAAAATTTGTCAAAAGTAACAAGTTAGTATCCTTTTTTAAATGCTTTTAGTCCCATGTTAATGATGTTGTTAAAACTCTTTAACGACATATTTTAAACTGCATTTTGTAAAGTAATTTTTATATGGTAACATTTCTTTTCAATATTGTTAAAACCCAATAATCTTGTAGATATGCAATATGTAAACCTTTTCTTTCTTCTTTCTTTAAACACTTTCAAATATTTCCGTCAAGCTTTATTTGTTTCTTACTATCTCACAAAGATTCTTATTACATAATATATTATTAAGTAATTAGCGAATTCATTATTAAACATCAAAAGACGGTTTGGCCGAGTGGTCTAAGGCGCCAGATTTAGGCTCTGGTCCGAAAGGGCGTGGGTTCAAATCCCACAGCCGTCAAAAATTTTAATTTTTTACTTTTTAAAAAACAAGCTTCTTTTATATTTTTTATATTTATTTTTTTTAATGATTTGTTTTTTTTTTAAAATAAAATTTATTTTTTTTTAATTTTTTTTTTTTTAAAAAATAATTTTTTTTTTTTTTTTTTATAATGGGTGTGCTTTTGAAAAGAAGCTTCTAAATTTTGTTTTTGCAATAATGGCTCAGCTGTGAAAAATTAAAAAGAAACATATATATACGAAAACATAATAATAATATTGATAAATCTTTACACCAACATGTTATTATTAAGTTTTGATTGAATTATAGTTCCTTAGAAGACCATGTCTTGTAGGTGAGTTTGATAACAAAAGTTAATGATTTTCTAATGTGAGAAACTCCACCAAGGTGAGGTTGTATGAATATATGTGGAAAAATAAAATGTGCAAAGCCTTTTAAAACGATGTAGACTTCAGAAAGGGAATCTCATGAATATAATTCTTGATGATTCAGTTTTTTCACTTTTTATCAAAATACCTATACCAATGTTCTTTTGTGTAGGATGAAATTGTTTTTGTTTGTTTTGTCATGATGGTATATACAATTATTAAGAAGTGAACCATATTAAATTTTAATATTATGTTAATGCAGCAGATTTTAACTTTATTTCAATTTTACTTTACTAGTAAAAAGATGTTTATTTCCCATTTATATATTTTAATTTGACATTATCTTTTAGTGATGGATACCAACTAGTTTTTGGAATCATATAATTTTTCGCTAGATTTTCTTGAAAAATTATATCGAAAATTTTTTATACACCAAAAGAACAGTCTAATTTATCCTCTTTTTTTTTCATGAGAAATAAATACCAAAACCACCTTGTAACTGCTACTGAAAAGTTTTATTTTTTTCCCATTTAGTACTCTTAATTTCAAACTTTTGGATCTGATCCAAATGGGCTCTTTGGAGTGTGTGACATTGACCTAAGATCCTAGATTTTTGCTTCCTGCACTCCCATAATTTTTATGTACCCCAAATGTGTTAAAATAACTATTTTATCCTTCATAAGAGTCACTTCTACCTTACAAGTTCTGAAAATTTCCCGAAACAAGGTTTTCAAAATCTCCTGAATCAGATTTTCAAAGCAATATTTTCTGAACAGGATTTTCAAAAGTATGACATGCATTTTGAAACAAACTTTTCAGAATTATAATAAGTTTTTCAGAATGAGTTTTACGGGTGTTACTTCTGTACCCTATCAATTTTCTTCCTATACCCCCATCAAGGTTTCTGAATTTTTCTGAACAACTTAAACAATCATTTATAGAGGAATAACTTACTAAGATAAATTCGGTCATGAAGACATTCTCTGACTTCAAGCATAACCCAGAAGAAACTTCTTCATTCGCAAACTTTAAATAATTCACGAGACAAACAAGAGAATTAGGAAATGAGTATTCTCTTCTTAGAATCATGATAATCGAATCCTCTGTATGTATCGTTGTACCAAAATCAAGTGTTTAACATCTTAATTATTCCTTCAACAAAGTACACATCTTGATGTCATAGATTGAAGTTATAAATATCTTCTATCTTCTTGAATGTCTTTTTGTAAGTATTTTCTACAATGAATCAGAATTCAATCTTTAATACCTATATGTTGATCAAGAAGTTAATAAACATAAGCATGTCAAACATTAGACAATCCAATGAAACATATAATTAATTGTATACGACAAACAAATAACATTATTTTCATAAACATTAGGACGAAAATATACAAGAATGAACATGACCTGAATCAAAGTACACATGCTAAAAAAGAGAGTAAATTGTAAGAATGATCAACAATAACTTTTATATATATATTAGCTACATAATAAAATAACTAAAAACCTAATTAACTAACAAAACAATCAACTAATAACAATCATAATGACCAAGTGAAGGTGATAAAGAAGAAAAAAAAAGCTCAACAACATAAATCATATATAGAGTTAAAGGTGAAAACAATAACACTCATTTTAATATTTATATACATTATCAGAACAACTCTACACTAAATCTTCATTATCAACAACATTGAAAACTAATAATTGACCTCTATAATCCTAGGCTAAGAAAATGCAGAAGTATTGTTCAATTCTGGAGGATAATGATACTGAAGTGTCACGTTTGTGGTTAATTAATCATTATACTCTAATCAATCTATTATTTATTGTATGCATTATTTTTACACTTTTATCCATTTTCAACTTGTGTTTATCATTTATTTCATTAGATATTTCATTTTCATTATCTACAAAAAGACTAAATTCTAACCTAGTTAGTAGTTTTGCAATTCAATAAAAGAAAATCAGTTTCACATTAAAATACATGTAGAAAAACTCTCAAAACCCATAAATTGAAAAATACCAAAAAATAAAATTAGGCAAAAAAACGTACTTCTAATCCTAATACAAATTCAACAAATAGAATAAAAACAACAACAACATACATATAAAGAAAACATATTAACTAGAGATGAGGATAAAAAAATTGGTACAAACAAGTAACATGGGATTTAAAAAATGGAATCTGTCAAAACTCTCAAAAGAAGAAATCTAGAATAGAAAGAAAAAAAACAAAAAAAGACAAGTAGTGGAATCAATAGTTGAGATAAAGAAAGAAAATAGAAATCTAAATTAATTATAAGAGAATAAAGATAATTAATTATTCTTTCTTTCCTAAACACAAAATTATAATTTATTGAAAAAAGATTTTAACTCTGAATGTCATTTTTAATATCAATTAAAATTAATAAATACTAATAATAATTTAATTAAATTTTATTCTCAAAGATAAAAATATAATTAATTTAATAAAAATATATTAGTAATAAAATTTTTTTGAGGCCCTTTTGTTCTTAAACACAATTTTATAATTAATTTAATTAAATATTTGTTTCTTAAATATAATTTTATAATTAATTTAATATAATGTTAGTACTAAAAACCTTTGTTTTCTGAAAAGGCTAAAATAAATGCTTTATCTACTTCATCTTTGAACGAGCCGAGCCTGATACTACTGACATGTGAAGGAAAAGATAAGTATATGGTGTGAGTCCAAGTGTTGTTTCCAAAGAATATTTTTAGAATTTGAGATAATTAAGGCAATTTATTATATATTTAAATTAACTTTATTTCACATTGTCATCTAAAAATCATTTAATTGTTTTAAATTATACACTTTTTCAATCTTGTGATAACTATTTTACTATATTTACAAAAAAAATCATTTATTTAACAAGTGTAATTATATTTGTCATTTTTAATAAGTATATTATATTTATTAACATTATGAACTAAAAGTGTTTGTTGCCCATGCATGAATAATCACATTTTTATTAGATTATGAACAACTTTTTGAAATATTGGGTTTATATATATGAATTTAAAAGGAAATCATGTATAAATTACGTATATCAATTAAATCAATGAATACTACATTAATAATACCAAATATATGTTCATTAACGAGCACAAACTATTTTACTTTTAAAACTAATTATTATCTCTTACAATGCAATAAATAATTTTATATGGAAATATATCTTCTAAACTCATTTCATTCCTTAAGTAATTATATATACGTGTAAAGGGAGTACACTACGATCAAAACAAGAATCATAAAAAAGATAGTTTACGAAGAGAAGAAGAAAAAATATGTGCAAAGTATTTGTTTATGTTACGTTTATTGGCATATGCTGCAGAAGCACAAAAGATTTTCAATGTGAGAGGCTAAGGTGATCAAAGATTGGATTTTTAATGATCCAATTCTAAATTCATTTAATTGGATTAGATTTTCCATTCAAATAAATTTTTTCACCAAAACTAGTTTGACTTTTTTAAAAATTCAGATACAAATATTTGGATCAAAATTTAAATCCAGATGCAAATATTTGGATAAAGTTCAAAATCCAGAATTTATTTTTTATAAAAGAAATTTAAATTAAATTTTTTAAAACTTGTGACCTTAACATCGAATTTGGCAGGTTTTTTTTTGGGCCTACTCGGTCAAATTTCACGGCTGACTTTTGGTCGTGGCCAACTGAATTTTTGTTGTGGAAGACTGAATTTTGATCGGGGCCGGCCGAATTTTGGTCGAGGCCGACTTGGTCGAATTCGACCAAATTTTTGTGGGATATACTCAGCCAAATTCGAACGAATTTCGGTCGGGACTAACTCCACCAAGTATGTACAAATTTTGGTCAAGACCGACTCGGTAAAATTTGGCCGCATACGACCGAATTTTGGACCAGGGTCGACTTCGCAAAATTTTGGCTATGATCAACTTGATTGAATTCGACCGAGTTTCGATCGGGACCGATTTCGCCTAATATGACCAGATTTTTATCAGAGCCGATTCAGCCAAATATGACCACATTTGTATTAGGATCTATTTAGTCAAATTTTGTTTGAAGCTGACTCAAATGAATTTGTCGGTCTCAACCGACTCGACTACATACGATCAAATTTCGGTCACGACTAACTCACGCTCAAATTTCTCTTATCATATCAGAAAGACTACGTAGCCATTGAATACAGCAACACTGATAATAGCATGACGAGCATTTTTTTTCTCTTATCATATTATTTTGAATGATGTTACTTCGATTTAAACTTTTTATAATTAATTTCAAAAAACTTTTTTTATATAAAATTGTGTTACATCTTTATTAACTTTAACGTATTTAGATTGATATTCAAACTTCGTCTATCATCTATTATCATTTGGCACATATTGTTAAAAAGAGTTACATATATTTTTCGCCATCAAACTATTATGAAATTAGTGTCTCATCTTTAAAATAAATTATAAAATATGTAGCCTTGATAGTTATGCAAAATATTTTCTCCAACCGTAGTGTTTTTTTAGTGACAAACAAAGTTTTACGAATTATAATATAACTTCTAAATATTTTTTGTTAAAAAAATGTTTTAACCACTCTTCATAAAGTGTAAAACAAAATACTTTATAATTTAATTTAGAAATAAAACACAATTATTTTATAATAATTTAAAGACAAAAATATATTTAATTCTGTAAAAAAAACAAGTAAAAGAAATACCAATCAAACATATTGTTAGCTAGTATAAAGAAAATTCCAAAAGTAATAATGAAAGGCACTAATTGTGGATAGTTTTAACTCTTCATTAACTAAAAAGGTATTAAACCATATTAATAGTGTGAAACAAAAAGAAATAATAGTTTATGAAAATTTAATACACGTGTTTTATTGTGTTAGAGGCATTTGTGAATGCATAGAGTGATGCATGCAAGTGAAAGCATTGAAATGTGTTATATTTAACGGTTTTTGCGACAGTTCAATAACCTTCAAAGTCAACGGTGTTCTGAAGGCTCCAATTGATCCATCTATGCTTGTTGACCAAAAATGGATAAATTTCAGATATGTTGACAAACTCACCATCAATGGAGGTGGCACTTTCGATGGTCAAGGAACTTCCACTCGTCAAAAGTGTCAAAACATTCATGTCAATTTTTTTTTACGGTACATTTTCTCTTTCCTTTGTTTTTTCTTTTCAAAAATAATATTTTTATACCACTTAGCTTGATTTTGATAATAATCTAATAATTAAAAATAATAAACTTTTATAATCTTATACTTTTACAAATTTGTTAGAGTGTTAATACATCATTGTTCTTTGGTTACAAGAAAATTCTTAAAATATTTATAATTAGTTTGTGAATTAAATCTAAGTTGGTTACTGAAATTAGGTACTAAGATTTTGGCTACCAAAAGAATTTGTGTTTAAATTGGTCATTAATAATTAGTGATCAATTTAGATACTAATTCTTTTGATAGTTAATACCTTGGTAGTATTGGTGACCAATTTAAACAATAATTCCTTTAGTAGTTAAAATTTTGGTAGTTAATGTTAGTGATCAATTTATAGTCTAATTAGTCACTGATTAATATATTTTTTTATAATAGTGACTATTTTATAAACTAATAATATTCAGTTTATAAATTAGTGTCTGAATTACTCACTACAGTGACTAATTATTTTTTGTCTATAAAATCAGTTGCTATTAAAAGATTTTATTGTAGTGTCCTTTCCTTTTATTATTTTTTGTTGTAAGCTTAGACTAATTAACTAACATGTTTTGTTCAATGATTGGTTAGAGCATGGTTATTGACTTCATCACCAACGGTCGCATTGAAAACTTTCATTCTATTGATATTAAAGGTGGCCATTTTTCATAGTGTTCAAAAATGGGAACACTACCTTCACAAACCTAACCTTAGCAAGCCTTGCCAATAATCGAAACACCTATGGAATCAAAATATCTCATACAAATGGAATAAACATCACGAGTGTGAAACTTCGCACACGCGATGACTGTGTTGCTATGATTTCTGGCATCAAGAATGTTCGAATTACAAATGTTTTTTGTGGCTCAGGTCATGGAATTAGTGTCGAAAGCCTTGGTGGTGGTGGAAACCCACATGAATTACCTGTGGAAGATGTAGTTGTCAGGAATTGCACCTTCAACGGTTTTAAGAATGGTGTCCAAATCAAAACATGGCCCTTTCCATCAAAGACACCTTTAAACATTTCAAATTTCATCTATGAAGACATTATCATGATTAACTTGAAAAATCTCATCTTCATCAATCAACAATAAATTTTTAAACATAATGGCGACCTTACGGTAAGTTTCTTCTTCTAATAATGAAATGATTTGATTTTTACAACTATTACAAACTCTGAAAATTAGCATACATCATTTTGGGTATTAGGCATTGATTAATAACCTAAAGAATAATTGTTGGTACCATAACATGACTATTTTAATTTACTATATAAATCTTCACATGTGCATATCAACAATGTTTCATACAAAAATATTAGAGGAAGCAGTGCTACTGATATCGCAATGAATTTAAATTGCAGTATGAAACTGCCATGTCAAAACGTAACTCTAGAGGACATTGATTTGTTGACTTTGTTGTGGAAAGAGAAGAAAAAAATTAAAGAATTATTACGTGAAAGATTCTTCCTATGGCAAACAAATTCCCCCGTCTTGTCTTTCTAGTAATGAATTTGGAGAAACCCTCTTCCCTATTAGAGTTTGTAGATGAAAAAAAAAAGTTACAATTAAGTTGTGTTTTGTTGTCCGTGAATAATTTAAAATAAAATGTTTCAATTCAAATACAAATAAAATTTCTCTACTCTTTTAAATTAGCAAATAATTATGCTTTTCAATTTACATTCATTAAATTTATTTGTATATTTATCACTACTTTATAAATAATATTTTATGACAAAGAATATTTGTGACAAAAAAACATCACTCTCTAATAGAGATATTTAATTTAAACTTTGGTTGTTCTTGAGTGAAACAAAACTAAAAAAAGAATCTAATCTTAGAAAATTGATACTTTAGAAAGAGAATTTTAAAGTCAACAAATCATCTCTTAATCACCGTGGTAATCACATATATCAATGCAAAAGTCATAACAAGTCTCTAAAAAAAATTCAAAATGATTAATCATTACAACCTTTACCGAATGAATTCATGTACACTTTCTCTTTACACCACTTGTATTTCATGGGTACTTTGTTCGGCTAATATTTTGTTATAAAATGATCATTTTTTATTGCAAAAGATTTTAAATGTTGCAGGAGCCATAATTCTTGCTACTACAGTTTCAATTTTGATGCCAGAGGTGCTTCTGTCTTGATTTCATCTTGAAAGCATGGCTGCCGGTTTGTTGTACGTTGCAGGAAAAGATATTTTGACTGTTGCTATGCATTAATTTTCTCCATACGTGCTATGAATTTTAGCCCTTCACTATCCCTCACTCACACCTATAAATAGGTGGCTTTGGTGCTCTCCTAAACACACAACACCTCTCATTCTTTTCTCCTTTTCCTCAAGCTCTATTCTCCCTTCTATTATTTCCTTCTATTATCTTGGGTTGATTATTCTTTTAAGAGTACTTCCTTGCTAGTTTTGAGATCCTCAAAAAATTTGAGAAGTTCTTATTGTATCCTAGGCCCTTGTGCAACACACCGCAGATAAATCCTTAAGGATAGTGATTATAACGCCTTAGGAAGTGCTCTTTTGTTTGTGGTTTGTCTATTTTTACAACAATCTTAAGGACTTATAGCTGACAACAATAACAACTTTACTCTAGATAATAAAAACATTTTTGGAACTCAGACTGTCTTTGCAAAACCATTTCTAAATGTATCAAAAATCAAGGTATTTTCTGGACAAAACTTTTGCCGCTGGCAAGAACGTGTGTCTGCCCTTTTAGACATGTATAGAGTAGCTACTGCTCTCTCAACTTCAAAACTTGACGAATCTAATACTCCAACAAAACAAATCGAAGATTGGACTCATGCAAATAAGGTATGTTGACACACATTACTTAGTGCCTTGTATAATGATTTGTTCGATGTGTATTGCTCATATAAGGAAGCAAAAGAAATTTGGGATTCGTCCGACAAAGATTCATCATAGGGAATTACTATCGCTGGGAGATGATCAAAGATAAAGACATCAAGATTCAAATCAACGAATATCATAAGCTACTTGAAGATATCAAAGCAGAAAACATACTTCTGCCTGATGAGTTTGTTTCAGAACTTTTGATCGAGAAATTGTCGTCATACTGGACTACCTACAAACAATAACTGAAACACATGCACAAACAAATGACGTTGCAAGAGCTAATTACGCACATCATAATAGAAGATACCAACATGAAGGAGTGTGCTATTGCAAGGGCCAAAGCATTATCGGCAAAGGCAAATATGGTAGAAGACAAACTTGATCACAAAAGGAAAAATAATTTTCGAAATTCCCGTCCAAATGGATCTAACCCCACCTTTAAGAAAAAGGGTAATTGCTTCATATGTGAGAAGCCAAACAATCATGCACCTCAGTCCAGGCATAGAGCAAGAAACGACAATCCTTCTAGGACAAATATAACCCAAAGGGAATATACTATAGTTACGATTTATCTTTCTAGGACAAATATAACCCAAAGAGAAGACCAATGTGAGCAAGTTGGTGGTAGATTTTGGTGCTACCAAGCACATCTATGCAAACAAAAGTGTTTTTACCTCCTACACTAGTGTAAGGGATGGAGAAGAACATGTTTATCTTTATGATTCCAGGACAACACCAGTCTTAGGAATTGGAAAGGTTCTTTTAAAACTCACATCTGGGAAGACTCTGACCTTAAGTGATGTGCTACATGTGCCCTCTATCAAAGTTAATCTAATCTCTATAACACTACTAAAAAAAGTGAGGGTTAAAGTGTCATTCGAATTTGACAAAATTATAATAAAAAAAAATATTTTTATGGGAAAGAGATATTGTGATCAAGGTCTTGTTGTACTCAATATTTCAGAAATTATTAATGAATCATGTTCTTCCACTTATATCGTTGACTCATGATCTATGGCATGCTAGATTAGGACATGTGAATTCCTCATATGTTATAAAATTACAACGACTAAGATTAATTAATATGCATGATAAACAAAGTGGTAAATATGATGTATGTGTAGAATCTAAAATAAAAAAGAAAACATGTTATCATGAAGAACGTCAAACTGAATTGTTAGGGTAAATTCATATTGATCTAGCTTATTTAAAACAAACCATGTCTAGAGGTGGTAAAAATTATTTTGTAACCTTTATAGACGATTATTCTAGATACACTAAAGTGTACTTAATCAAACATAAGGATGAATGTCATGCTTATTAGATCTAATGCACTTGATAACCTTTGGGGAAAAACCATTCTTACTGCATGCTTCTTACAAAATAGGATACCTAATAACAAAACTGGTAAAACTCCCTATGAGTTGTGAAGAGGTTATCAACCTAATCTTAAATATCTAAGATTGTGGGGGTGCCTAGCTAAAGTAATTTTACCTGATCCTAAGAAAAGGAAAATGAGCTTTAAAACCTCTGATTGTATGTTCTTAGGTTATGCTGAACATAGTGTTGCCTATAGGTTTCTTGTTCTTAAAAGTGATGTGATTGAACATAATATTATTGTGGAGACAAAAAGTGTTGAGTTTTTTGAACATATATATCCTTTAAAGGTTAGTGATATATCTGAACAACCTATAGATAATAATAATGATGTCATGTGTGAGGGTTTGAGAAGAAGTAAAGACAGAGGAAGGAAACTTCTTTTGGAGATGACTTTTATACCTATTTAGTTGAAAATGATCCAATAAGTTTTTTAAAGACTACTAGTGCTCCTGATGCAAAACAGTGGGATAAGGCTATTAGGACTAAAACTGAATCAATTGAGAAAAATAAAACTTGGACTTTAGTAGATTTGCCTAAAGGAGCAAAATGCATTGGTTGTAAGTGGATCTTTAACAAAAAGTATTACCCTGATGAATCTATAGATAAATATAAGACAAGATTAGTAGCTAAAGGTTTTATTTAAAAACTCAACATAGATTACTTTGATACCTTTCCCCTATGATTAGGGTTTCCTATATTCGAGTTTTGTTAACTCTAGCAGCTACCCATAAGCTAGTGATACACCGGATGGATGTTAAGACTAATTTTCTGAATGGTGAATTAGTGGAGGAAATTTATATGACTCAAATTGAAGGGTGTGCTTTCCTTGGTCAAGAAAATAAGGTGTGCAAAACAGTGGCATGAAAAACTAGATAATGTGTTACTTTGTGATGGTTTTTCACCTAATGATGTTGATAAGTGTGTGTACTCCAAATCTGAAAATGGTGAATGTGTCATTATATGTTTGTAAGTGGATGACATTTTTTAATCTTTGGTACATGCATTGATATAATCTCTAGAACTAAATTGTTTATAGGATCTAAATTTAAAATGAAAGACATGGGTGAAGCCATAGTGATTTTGGGTGTTAGAATCATAAGGAAGGGAGATAGTATATTACTATCCCACGAATAATACATTGAGAAACTTCTTAGGAAGTTTGGATATTATAACTTCAAATTAGTGAGTACCCTTATCATGCTAACTCTAAATTAATGAAAAATATAAGAGAATTTGTTTCTCAACCTCAGTATGCCCAAATAATTGGAAGCTTACTGCACTTAATGAGCTTTTCAAGACCTGATATTGCTTATGTAGTAGGTAGACTGAGTAGCTACACTCATTGTCCTAATCAAGAACATTAGGATGCACTCGTAAGACTTATGAGATACTTAAAAGGTTCAATGGATTATGCCATGGAATATAGTGAATTTCCCGCTATACTAGAAGTGTTCAATGATGCTAATTGAATCTCTGATTCAGATGAGACAAAATCCCCTAGTGGTTATGTATTCACACTTGGGAGTGGTGCGATTACATGGAAATTAGCTAGGCAAACAATTATTGCAAGATCAACAATGAAATATGAGTTTGTTACTCTCGAAATGCCTAGTAGTGAGGCTGAGTGGTAGAAAAACTTCAAAGCAAACATTCCTCTAGGAATGAAACCAACCTCATTTGTATCAATACATTGTGATTGCCAATCAGCATAGCTATAACTAAAAACAAAAACTATAATGGAAAGAATAGACATATACAATTGAGACATAATCCGGTTAAGTAGTGGCTAAAGAGTGGAACTATTTCCATCGATTAGGTGAAGTCAGAACAGAATCGAGCAAATCCTTCGACCAAACCCCTAGAAAGAAATATGATTTTAGAAACATCGAGGGGGATGAGACTTAAGCCACTTGCAAACAAACAAGTGATGGTAACCTAACCTTTGTGATTGAAGATCCCATGAATAAGGTTCATATGGGTAAAAAGAAGTCACTTGTTAGTTCTGATAACACTAAATTGATTTTTGAATCAATTATGTCCATTCTTATGGTGTGTGTGTGTGTGTGTGTGTGTGTGTGTGTTAGAGACTGCATTATTGAGAGGTTAAACTTTGTAAATTAAAATTCGATGTGGTGTAAGAATTTTAGTTTAAAAAAAGTTTTTAATGATTTTCATATCCCTTACGGTGGTGTATGATTTGCAGCATATACTTGATGAAATCACCTATTTGAGTGTCAAGTGGGGCCGCTTGTATAAGATCTTGGCATGATCTTTAGAGAACTCATGAATATCGGGCACGTGCATGGCCTAGTAAGCGCAACACAACATTAACAGCAAGAATTATGGGACTGTATTGTGATTGATAAACCACGAACACACATCAAGTGTCTTTGGTTCATATAGCTTGCTATACCAACTACATTGTGTGTTAAGTTTATTTGTCTAGGATTGGTTCATATAGCTTGCTATACCAGCTCCGATGCATTACATCTAATGAGACCCAGGATTTTCTTCTTTTAATCTTTCTTTTCTTATCTTTGCAATATGTGGAGGATTGTTATAAAATAATCATTTTTTTTATTTCAAAAGATTCTAAACGTTGCAGGAGCCATAATTCTTGCTGCTACAATTTTAATATTGATGCTAAAGGTGCTTCCATTTTGATTTCATCTTGAAAGCATGGTTGTCGGTTTGTTGTACGTTGCAGGAAAAAATATTGTGATTGTTGCCATGCATTAATTTTCTCCATACATGCTATGAATTTCAGCCTTTCACCATCCCTCATTCACACCTATAAATAGGTGACTTTAGTGCTCTTCTAAACACACAACACCTCTCATTCTTTTCTCCTTTTCCTCAAGCTCTCTTCTCCCTTCTATTATTTTCTTCTATTGTCTTGGGTTGATTACTCTTTTAAGAGTATTTTCTTGCTAGTTCTAAAATCCTCAGAAAATTCAAAAAGTTCCTATTGTATTCTGGGGACTTGCGCAACACACTACGAATAAGTCCTTAAAGACAGTGATTCTACATGCCTCAGGAAGTGCTCTTTTGTTTGTGGTTTCATTATATTCCATGTCTTCACTAGTAATACCAAATAATTACATGACAACATATATGTGTTAGGATCATTAAGGACTTTTTAATCTATGAAAATCACTCGAATACTCATTTTAAGTGATTTTAATGGACTAAAATAGGTTTTTAATAAAGTATAATCAAGAAGAAATCCACTACAATCACAAAAATAAAATAATAAACACATAATGAAATATTCAAACATAATAATTAAACTCAAATTAATGCAAAAACATATTGAAATATACAATGATAAAAACAAAAAAACAACAAATCAATTAATTAAGTTCTTAATCAAAATAAAATAACTTACAAATTCGACAAAACACTTAATCGGTTTTTTTGTATTTCGGGGTCCATTTGAATTTAAATTTGTAAAAATAGGCCTGTTGAATTATTATTTTTTTTGCAAAATAGGGTCAAGTCGTTAGGGTGGAGGACGACATTAAAGGTGAAGTCGTCCTTCATCCTACCGGTTTCTTTTTTTTTTCAATAATTGAAATCGTACTCTAGAAGGCCGGTTTCTGTTCATGTCAAAAAGTGAAGTCGTCTTTATACATGATGACTTCACTTTTCAAGTTTTTTTATATATATTACTAAAGCTTTCATCTAACATCAATACTGTACTTTGCTTATGGAGACATCATCAGCGCAGGTTAACCCATAGGAAGCCTGTCCCCTGCATTTAATTTTCACCAACATGCATCTTCCCATGTCATAATGCATGCAATTATGTTAACCTTCTCAAACCATTGCTACTCCTCTCAAAACCCCCCACTCCAAAAGCAACTAGGTCAATCATAAATTGAATCAGTTTATTTAAATTTAAAATCAATGTCTTTCAAATGAATTATGCCACTCATTTATTAAACCATACAGATATCAAAAGCTTTCTTGTATTTTGGTAATATATAAAAAAGTGAAAAGTGAAGTCGTCATATGCGAGGACGACTTCACTTTTTGACAATGAACAGAAATCGGCTTTCTCCATCACGATTTTACTTTTGGAAAAAAAAAAAAGAAACCGGCAGGGTGGAGGACGACTTCACCTATAATGTCGTCCTCCACCCTAATGACTTGACCTCGTTTTGCAAAAAAAATAAAATTCAATGGACCTATTTTTACAAATTTAAATTTAAATGAACCCCAAAATACAAAAATGCCCACTTAATCAAATAGGTATATCTTCGAAACTCATTCAAATCAAATTCTTATTGAAAACCAATTTAAATAAAAGAACAATACAAGTATAAAGAGAAATTGATGAACTTTACTATTATTTTTAAACATATGTTAATGTTGATGCTCCATGGTAATCAATTTTTCTAACAAGTATAATGGGTAGTTTGTAGTACAACAAGTGCCATATCCACATGGATTTGGTAGAATACACAAAGTTTAAACGAGTTTGACTTGAGTAAAACAATGTTTGGTTTATATGAAAAGCATGAAACAAATGTGATGTATTGAAAATCTTGATTTAATGCAATAAGGATGTTAGAACAGTTTGGAGCCAAAAAAGTAAACTTCAATATGATAAGGACGTAGTGAAGCTAGATTTACTAAGATGCAATCATCTATGTTCTGAGAGTTCTCTTTAAAGTAACTTTAGGTCCATTCCTGACACTTAGTATGATCATCAAACTTCAGTATGATTTCTCGGTGACCTACTTTGAATGAATCACCTGCATTAAGATCATGACTCTATAACCAGTTAGAGCCTTATATTTGCCCAATCTTCTATTTCATTATTTAATTTGGTCTCCTCCCTTTTTTTTAATTAAGTTTTAATTTTGTTAAAATGATTTAGTTAGGTATTTTTCGTTAGATAGGGACATCTTTGTACATGCCACATGTAGTATTTCCAATTTATTTATTTTTTGGTTTTTTTGTAAATTTGTTTTATCACATATCATGTCCTTGTTGAGCCACGTGGTAATGTTAGTGTCATGTTGTATTGTTGGTGACATATGTTAGTATCAGTACCACATGTGAGTGTCACTTCGTCATATGATAGTGTCTTAAATTTAATTTAGTCTCTATATTTAACATTTTGACTCAATTAACTTCCAATTTGTTTTAGAAAGAAGAAATGTCGTTCCTCTCCAAGATGAGACCAAATTAATTATTAAATCTAACTACAAGTTATATATAAATCTTAAAATATTTTTTTAGAATTTATAGATCAAATCACTCCACCTAAATATTGAAATTAATTTTTTTTTAATTTAAATTTTAAAAAATACTTATTTTAAACTTATAATTTTTTTAATATTAAAAATGTAAATGTAGAAGACGCTAACTAGTAACTTTTAAATTTAAATATTCGAAATAACTTGAAAATATATATTTTCCTTTCTAAACTTATTTATATATATTTAAAGTGACAAATACATTTACGTCTTTTAACTTATAAATTACATCTTTTAACTTTATATATTTTACATCTTTTAACTTTTAAATTTCAAGTATCATTTTACATTTACATTTTTAATATTTTAAAATCATTATTTGTTTAAAATAGTTATATTTTAAAAATTAAAAATTAAAAATAAAATTAATTTTAATATTAGAGTGGAGTAATTTATGCATAAATTCTAAAAACTTATATTAATATATATATATATATATATATATATATATAAATTGTAATTAAATTTAATTACTATTTTAGTCATATTTTGAAGAGAGTACACATTGTTTTATTTAAAAGAAATGAGACTCAATTGAGTCAAAATTTTAAATATAAAAATTAAATTGAATACAAAATAATACTAACATTATCCCAGACAAGGACCTCACATGTTGAAAAAAAAATTAAAAAGTAAATATAAAAAATTAAAAAAAAAATTAAATATCAGGAACAAAATAATGTTAACGGACTAATATAAACAACCTAATTAAATTGTTTTAACAAAGATTGATACTTAATCGGAAAAAAAATGAAAAGACCAAATTAAATAATTGAAGCAAAAATCAAGAGGAAAAGAGAATTTTAACCCAAAAAAAAAATAAAAGAAAAATATCAATTAAAAGTCTTAAATTTTCCGTCGGTTTTAATCTAATGTAAATATAATATAAATTTTAAAATATAAGGTCAGTTTAATATAACTGCAAGTAAATATGTGCCATTATAAAATATTAATTTTGAAGTGTATTCTACTAAAACAAAAACTAAACAAAAAGAATGGAGATTTACAGTTTCTTACTGATATTTGATCTTTATGTTATTCTTATAAATCTTTTAAATTAATTTCTTTAATACTTTTCGATTATAATAAATTGTTTCACATTTTTTTAAATCTCATTATTTGATGCAAGTCAATAAAAAAAAAAGGAAATATGACAACGTGGCTTGAGAGCAAGTATACAACGTGAGTTCAAATGTTGTTTCCAATAAATATTTTTAGAAGATAATTAAGACATAATTTATTATATATTTAACTTTACATTATTTCATTTGAATTGTCCTTAAAAAATCATTTAATTATATTAAATTTTACGTTTTTTCAATATTATAATCAGTATTTAAATATGTAGAGAAAAGAATTATATTTCATAAATATTATATTTATTGACATTATGAATTAAATTTAATAATTATTTATTACATTTAATGAATACAATAAATAATTTTATATAGAAATTTATCTTTTTAAACCCATTCCATTCCTTAAACAATTATATATACATGTAAAGGGAGACACTACGATCAAAACAATAGAATCATAAAAGGGATAGCTTACGAAAGAGAAAAAAGAAGAAAGATTAGATAATATAGAAGAAGAAAAAATGTGTGCGAAGTATTTGTTTATGTTATTTTTATTAGCATATGCTGCAGAAGCACAAAGGGTTTTCAATGTCAAAGACTACGGAGCCATTGAAGACGGCAACACTGATAATAGTGTGGTGAGCATTTTTAGTTTTTTTTCTATTACCATATTATTTTGAATGATGTTACTTCGGTTTGAATTTCTTATAACTAATTTCAAAATTCTTTTTTATATATAAAATTGTGTTAGACACCATTATTAATTTTAAGATATATAGTTTGGTATTCAAAGTTCGTTATGAAACATATTTTTAAAGAAAGAATTAGATATATTTTTCATCGTCAAACTATTATAAAAAATATAGTATTTTATCTTTAAAATAAATTATAAAATATTTAGTTTTGATAGTTATGTAAAACATCTTCTCAACCAAACGGTATTCATAGTGTTTTTTCAATGACAAACAAAGTTTCACGAAATTATAATACAACTTCTACATATTGTTTTAGTTTTTTGGGAAGATGCTTTGCATCATTTTTATAAAATACAAGAAGAAAATTCTTTATAATTTAATTTAGAGAAAAAACATAATTGTTTTATAATAATTGAAAGACAAAAACTATATTCAACCCTTTTTTAAAAAAATAAGTAAAAAAATACCAAAAGCCAAACATATGTTTAGTTATTACGAAGAAAAGTCCAAAAGTAATAATGGAAGGCGTTAATTGTGGATACTTTTAACTCTTCATTAATTGAAAATGTTATTAAACCATATTAATAGTGTACAATAAAAGGAAATAATAGTTTATAAAAATTTAATACAAGTGTTATATTGTGTTGAAGGCATTTGTGAGAGCGTGGAGTGATGCATGCAAGTGGAACGGAGAGTCAACAGTTTTGATTCCACATGGAACTTACATGTCGAAATCCGTTATATTTAACGGTCCGTGCAAAGGTTCAACAACCTTCCAAATCAACGGTGATCTCAAGGCTCCGATTGATCCATCAATGCTTGTTGACCAAAAATGGATAAATTTCAGATATATTGACAAACTCAGCGTCAATGGAGGTGGCGCTTTCAATGGTCAAGGAACTGCCACTCGCAAAAAATGTCAAAACGATTCATGTCAAATTCTTTTCACGGTACATTTTCTCTTTCCTTCATTTTTTTTTTCTTTTCAAAAATAATCTTTTTTGACACCCACTTAACTTGTTTTTAAGAATAATTTAATAATTAAAAATATAATTAAATGTGTTTTTAGTCCTTTAATTTTGATGTAAAATTAGAATTTGTTTATGTTCGAAACTTTAATGTATTTTGATTCTTAAACTTTTAAAATGAATCGATATAATCTTTTTAACTCAATTACATTAATTTTTTTTACGTCTCAAACATGTTTTCCTGCTAGCATGAAATGCATTTGACACATAAAAAAAACTAACATAATTGAGTTAAAAAGACTACATTTATTCATTCTTAAAGTTTAGGGACCAAAATGTATCAAAATTTTGGACATAGACAAATTTCAATATCGCATCAAAGTTTAAGGATCAAAAACATATTTAACCCTTAAAAATAATAAACTTTTATGAATTTGTTAGAGTGTTAATATATCATTGTTCTCTTCTTCCTTTTTTTTAATTAGACAAATTAACTAACACGTTTGGTTCAATGATTCGTTAGAGCATGGTTTTTGACTTCATCACCAACGGTCGCATTGAAAATTTGCACTCTGTTGATAGTAAAGGTGGCCATTTCATAGTGTTCGGATGTGGGAACATGACCTTCACAAACCTAACCTTAACAAGCCCTACTAACAATCGAAACACAGATGGAATCAAAATATCTCATACAAATGGAATAAACATCACGAGTGTGAAAATTGGGACAGGCGATGACTGCGTTGCTATGATTTCTGGCACCAAGAATGTTCGAATTACAGATGTTTTTTGTGGCCCAGGTCATGGAATTAGTGTCGGAAGCCTTGGTGGTGGAAACCCACATGAATTACCTGTGGAAGATGTAGTTGTCAGGAATTGCACCTTCAACGGTTCTATGAATGGTGTCCAAATCAAAACATGGCCCAATCCATCAAAGACACCTTTAAACATTTCAAATTTCATCTATGAAGACATCGTCATGATTAATGTGAAAACTCCCATCTTCATCAATCAACAATATTGTCCTGAACATAACTGCGATCTTACAGTAAGTTTCTACTTCTAATTTTTTTTTATCGATAATATTAATTGTTATTTTTTTGTCAGTGAAAGAAGATTAACTCACAACCTCTCTCGTCTTCCTTTCTAAACTCACCAAACTTTATTTCTCAAAATTGTCGGAAGTTGAACTCCTAATTATTTTTCTAATATTGAAATGATTTTATTTTACAACTATTACAAACTCATTCCAAATTGTGTACATTATTTCGGAATTAATTACTAACCTAATACAAGAATAATTGTTGCTGCCATAACATGATTATTTTAATTTATTGCAGAAATCTTCGTACGTGCAAATCAGCAATGTTTCATACAAAAATATTAGAGGAATCAGTGCTACTGATATTGCAGTGAATTTAAATTGCAGTATGGAATTTCCATGTCAAAACGTAACTCTGGAAGACATTGATTTGTGGAGTTCTGGTGGAAAGAGAGGAAAACATTTAAAGAATTATTGTTTTAACGTGAAAGGTTCTTCTTATGGCAAACAAATTCCCCCATCTTGTCTTCCTAGTAATAAATTTTGAGCAACACCGCTTCCCAATTAGAGTTTGATGGAAAAAAAAGAGTTACAATGAAGATGTGTATTTATTGTCCGTGAATATACATAATTAAAAATAAAATGTTTCAACTCAAATAATTTTCTCTGTTCTTTTAAAGTAGCAAGTAATTATGCTTTTCAATTTAAATACAGTTGTTGTTTTTTTCATATAAAATAAATATATCTATGACTACTTTAAAATAACATTTTATGTTAAGAAAACATTTGTTGCCGAATATTTATGATATTTGTTACAAAAAATATCACTCTATATTGAAACTAAATTTAATGTTTACAAATTAAAGATGATTTTTAATTTAAAGACATTAAATTTATTTTTCATATAAAACAAAATATATCTATCTACTCCAAAAATAACATTTTATGATAAAAAAATATTTGTCACCAAAAATTAATGATATTTGTTACACAAAATATTACGTAGTGAAACAAAAATACCATTACAAAATTAAGGGATGTCAAAGTGAGTCAATTTGGTCACATGGATTGGTTCATTATGGGTTGAGATAAAAATGAATCCGTTCAACTCTTCTCACTTTTTGGTAAGCCAAAAATTAATGACTATTTAAATATTATTGAGCAAACCGACTTTTAAAAAAAATGAAATTTTCTCAACCCAACCCGACTCAAACTCGTGGTTAGTTGAATTAACTCATGAATTGAAACTCATTTTGACATATCTAACATTGATCACTATTACCAGAGTTCCACAAAAACTAATAAAACCCACGACAATTTGTAATTTAAGAAAAACATTTTTTAGTTAAAATTTAGATATAATTACTCTGATGGTCTCCACTTTGGTAGGAGTGTGTTAATCTAATCTCCGCTATAAAAAAGTTTCAATTGCACTCCAACTTTTGTAGAAATGTCTCAATTAGGTCCCTTTTAGAAAAAAAAATTATTAAAGTCGTTAACGACGTGTCACATGTCAATTTGTTTTTTTTTTAATTTTTTATTTTATTCTCTTGCAAAAAAATTGATTGTTATGTGTCAGGTCACTAGTGTGACATATGGCACTATCATTGTCACCTGACAAGATAATGTCACGTGTTAGTGTCACTGTCAAATGTCATTGTCTTGATTTCAATATAGTTTTCATATATATCTCTTTAAATTAATTTAGTCCATAATTATGTCTCTTTAATTCAATTTTGTTCTATTTTTTTAATAATTGAAATATATTTTTTAATCCATTTGTTATAAGATTAAAATTAATTAAGTATAAATATTTTTTTTACAAAATTAAGTACTAATATTTATATAAAAATTTATTGGTAAGAAAAATGTTATACTAATAGAGCAATATAGTCACTCAATTTTTTTCAAAATAGATCAATATTGTCTCTCTCCAATTTTAGACCAAATTTATTATTTGTATAAATGTTATACTAATATTTTTTATTCAAAATGACTTTTTAGCATATTACATTATTGTATATTATTAACTCATGTTTTGTTAATTTTTACTTTTATTTTTCAAAATAGAGCAATATTGTCTATCTCAAATTTGAAACTAAATTTATTATTTGTATGAATGTTATATTAATATTTTTTATTAACAATGACTTTTACTACTAAATTTAAATATAAATATCAGCACTTAAGTTTGTAAAAATATTTATACTTAATTAGTTTTAATCTCATAAAAATGGATTAAAAAATATATTTTAATTATTAAATAAATTTTGACAAAATTGAATCAAAGACACATAAGTATAGACTAGATTAAATCAATAACTAAATTAAAATAAAGACAATGACATTTGACACTAACATTAACACATGGGAAAAAAAATTTGCAAAAAAAAATTAAAAAAGTTAGTTTAAAATAACTAGTTTAAAAAACCAAAAAAAAAAAAAATCAGAGATTAATATATGGCACACCATTCACAGTGAGATGGAGAAAGGAGTTGGCGTCGTATTTCCAAGATATTGTCTACTTTAGAATGTGAGATTTTAGCATGATTTTTGTCCTTAAAAAGCACCTCAAAAAATGAAAGAAAAAATAATATTTAAAGTGCATTTGACCTCAAATTCTAAACAATGTGGAACTTGTTAAATATACCATAATAATACTATATTTAGTGACTAACTAACTGCATAAAAGCCAAACATCCTTAATCTAAAAAATCAGTAATATGCTCACATTGACACCTTATTTCCCATACTTTATTAGTAGTATTGATAAATTCCTTCATAGCGTAGTTTAAATCCCAATATTACAATAACACTAATCTGAATCCAAAAAAGAGAACATTAATCTGAAACCAGTGATTACTACATTAAGGACACCAAGGGTCTTTGTTATTAAAAAAATGGTTAGTTTATTAGGAATCTAAAATTGGGAATGTTTGTTTTATTATTTTAAAAAATAACATTCCTGAGAAACATAACTTACTGGGAATGTTTTCTTAACAATGTCCCCACAAAGTTATTCCCTTGGGAATATAACTTTCAACCATATAATTGGCACGATACTCTGTTTTTGGAGGAAATATCATGTTTACCCTTACTAAGCTCATTTAATACAGCTATATGTTGTTAAAGAATAATCTCTCCCAACTCACTTTTCTTTAGGTCCATGCTCCACTCTTAGCGTGTGTTCCTTTCCATAAATTTATTATTCAAAAAGAATAGCAAGATTTTTTGTGTATTTTTATAGTGATTATGAGACCATAGAAAGAGAACAACTCCGAGATTGAGATTATTTTTGAATCCCGCTTGAATGAGTAGATTTGAGAATAATTATAGTAATTTTACTCAAATAACCTCCCTTTATGGTGAAGTGATGAGTGCACCACTATATAAATGGTTGATGGTGAAGAATTTATACTAGAGTTGGGTTATGGTTCAGTCTTCACGCAGCTTGATGAATGGAATGATGCAGGTCGCCATGCATATGGCGTGGGAAATAGGTTCGTGCTTCAACGAGGAAATGGAATCAGTTATGGGTTTCTTGGATCCAGTTCTAAAAGGATAAGCTTTGTGTGTAGAACCACTTCTATTGTACTTGAAACCTATTCTATTCTAATGGTCTTGAATTATGAAAACAATGCTTTTGTGTTACAGCAAGTTGTGAACTAGTTGAATAACATCCTTTGTGCTTGGTATCTTTAACTCTTTTAAGTTTTAATATTGAAATTCAAAATATTTAATTTTTTATATAAAATATATTATATTCTTTATTTATTTCAATTAATAATTTTTTATAAAAAATTATTCATCATAAAAAATTTAAAATAATTTCAAGTGCTCTAAATATTGTATGTTGCCATGTGTGTACTTTTTTAGATATTATGTCATGTTTGGAGTTTACTTTTTATTAATGATGTGGTTGGAAATGTTTTTTTTTAAATTAAAATATTAAATTTTCTAAATCAAATATATTTTTATACTCTTTTTTTTCAATTAATAAATATTTATAATATTTTTATTTATGATAATAATATATGAAAAATTAATTATAATTTATCTAAATATTATTTTATCATACTTTTTTAACATCAAGGACAATTAGATCATTCTATATTTTCATCTATTAAATTTAATTTTTTTTAGTCACATTAGTCAAATCCTTTACAAATTTTCACAAAAATTACTCTCAAATCTAATCCAATATCATCCCCAAATCCATAAAAAGAACAACATAAATATCACCTTTTAATCAACCCAAATCAATCATCTCCCTCTCCCTCAAACCATCACCCCACGTGAGAACACACTCTTACTCTTTTTCTTGCATTTCATTTTTAAGTTGTAACATATTCATGAATTTCATTTTTAAAAAAATTCTCGGTTAAGTAATCTTGGAATAACTTAACTGCATAATTCGGAAGTGATTTTTGAAAAGTTAAAATTGTATAATATATAATATATACCCTTTTATGTCAATTTTAATTTTTAAAATGTATATAATCCATAAATTAATATTAATATTTATTATACATCGATTTCAATTTAGTATTTATGTGGAATATCTATGCAACTTCAACATCTCTTGGTCAACGCAATGTAAAAAAAAGAATAACTTATTCCTCGGTCTCTTATATGGGTTTCTTAATTTTAGGAATTGGTTCTATAAGCGAGACAGGGCTGAATGGGGCTATTTTACAAATAATCTCTCACGGATTTATTGGTGCTGCCCTTTTTTTCTTGACGGGAACTAGTTATGATAGACTACGTCTTCTTTATCTCGACGAAATGGGTGGAATGGCTATCCCAATGCCAAAAATATTACGTATCATTAATAAAATATCTAATTTATAAAACTGATGATAATAATTTATAATTTTTTATGTTCATAATATTTAATATATATATAATTTTAATTAGATTCACATTTTACACTTTCAATATACATATTATTAATGATTTTAATAAACGTATTGTCTTATTATTATATATGTATTGTATCTGTGAATGACATAATCTAAAAATTAAAATTGACTTTTCAAATTGTATATTTTGATTTCTCTTATAAATATTGTTAAGAAATCTTTAATCATTTGTTTTGTTTAATCATTTGTTTTGGATGGAACATATTATCATGAACAAATTAATTAAGTTTTAATGAATATTATATTTTAAAATTCACTTCTCATTTACACGAGTACTTAATCTTTACTTACCAACGATAACAATTACAGAAGTTTTACGTTGATTGCTTCAATCCTCCAAACGTTTCTCATACTTGATTCTTGTATCGCATAATAAAACCCACAACAATTTGTAACTAAAGAGAAACAATTCTCACTTAAAATTTAATATCTCAACTTTGCAATCTTATTCAATGTCACATTTGAAAATGAGGTACCATATAAAGCCATAAAATTTAATTTTTCAAAAACTTCACCATAACTCACCATAACATTTGATTTTTTTTAATGATTTTTTTTTTTCAAAAGAGGAACATGTCAGTTTTTAAAGGACGAACAAACGAACCAAACTAATTACACCATAAATTTAGTGACTAACTGCATAAAAACCAAACATCCTGAATCTCAACAATCAGTAACAAGTACAAATGATGAAGATGTTAAATTTGTACTTTAGCCCTCATATCATGGAAATAAGACTCCCAGTATATTCTTCTTTTCTTTGGTTTGCTCTATAATTTTGTTCTGCTTCCCCAACTGGAGTTCTTTTTCAGTAGCTTTTCAGATATCTTCCTTTGTCACCACCATGCATATTCTCATTCACTGACACATCAAGTCTTATGTAAGCTTTTATCTTTTCTTGTACTATTAAGTAAGAAGGTGAGATACAAATATTTTAATATACTCAAAACAGGATAACGAATCATACACTCCAATTTTTGGCTGTGTTAAGGGTGTGTCGCCCAACCAAAGCCATTCTCTCATTGTTTGTGCTTCAGAGTAAAGGATAATGGTATTTTAACACTCATAATTTTTTTTACAATCATTTAACATTATCCTTCGTTACTTTTTCACTTACTTCTTTTCTTTACAAATACAATAGGTTACTTTTTTATGACTATTTTACCTCTATACAAGTGTCCAATAGTATCAAACAATCTTTTCCTCTAAAGTAAATGACCATAAATGAGCACATCCCCTAAAGCTTTTGTTGACGTAAACGTAAAGACACGAGTAATTTAAGCAGGAACAATGAACTGCACAACGTATTCGCTTCACATATCTAGAATGGATATAGATTATGGTCCTGTTATGAATTTTTTTTTTCATAAACTAAAATTACCTTAACTAATAAATAGTTAGTAAGAATTCTTCATATTAATTTCTCTAAAAAATTACTTTTAGTTCATGCATAGGATAATTTTAGTTTATGGGTAAATTTATTTCATATTTCGTTTTTTTTTTTTCTTTTCTAAGGTGTTAACAAAGGAGATACTATTGAAGAGGATGTAGTGACAGATTCATTAGATAAAGGTGCAGTACAATGCGATGAAGAAGGTGCAGTAGTTGTAGGTAATTGAATACATGAAATAGTAGGAACAATAATAGATGAAATAACTGGGGATGGTAGTGAGAACTGATTAAAAAAGGCAGAGAAAAATTTACAGGGTGCAAATAGAACGTACCTGCAGATCTGAATGATGGAATCAGAGTCAGGGCACAATGTTCGGGCCCAAAATTCACAGCCCTAGATACAAAAATAATTACATGTCATTAGGTGCTAAAGAAGATAATCATTAAATAAAACAAATACATGAGTATACAACAATAGCAACAAAGAATAAGGTACATGAATCAATTCAGAGCACTGAAACCTAGGTCCTTAATACTATCTAAATACTCTAATTACTCTTATTCTCCAAAGTCCATATTATCAGAATCCTGACAGAGTGTACCATGTTTTCCTCAATAAGTGTAACTCCTATTTTCTTGCCAATATACTCATTCCTCCTAATCTTCATATTCTTGTATGTTCACTTCTATGTTCCAACATTGTCATCTATGCAACATTGGGTGCTCTCGTTGACGCCTTATTTCCCATACTTCATTGGTAGTATTGATAGATTCCTTCATAGCGTGGTTCAAATCCCAATCCTACAATGACATTACTGAGTCCCAAAACAGAACACTAATCTGAATCCAGTGGTTATTTCATTAATAACCTCAAGGGTCCGTTTGATACTAAAAATGGTTAGTATCTTATGAATCTAAAATTGGGAATGTTTGTTTTATTATTTAAAAATTAACATTCCTAAGAAATAAATTTCCTGGAAATGTTTTCTTAACAATGTTCCCACAATGTTGTTCCAGTGGGACTATAACTTTCAACTATATAATTGTCACGATACCCTATTTTTGGAGGAAATGTCATCTTTACCCTTATTAGCTCATTTATACAACTATATGCTTTTAAGAATAATCTCTTATTAACTGCAATACAAAATTTCTTTGATTCAAGGAAAACATGCATAAACATTTCAAATTTATGACCACTCTCATTTTGGTCATTTTCTGGAATCATGGTTCCTACACATTACAGAGTGGCTTTCAACAGCATACTCAGTTATTAAAAAGCAATTTCTTCAGTACCTATTCTCTTAAAAAATCAATTCCACCAAAAAAAAAAAGCAACAAGCAACATCAAATTCCTCTACAAACTTAAGAATTTCTAGAAAAAAATCATGCAAATTCACTAAATCTTTGGAATAATAACTTAACAAGGAATGTTTGTTAATAGCATGGCCATAATTGCTAGATCTGAACTGACAATAAGGTTAATTCACACTAATGATTTTCACATCCTTCTTTATACATGATAAGACAGAGTAAAATGTTATAAAGGATTTATTTGTACTAAGATGACTTGTCATGCTTCTGAACTTAATAGTTAAAACACCTAGAAATGGATCTGTCATCTAAACAAACACAAACCAGTTCACCCGATCCAAGCAGAACTTTGATCTAACATAGTAAGAACATTAAATGGGCAGAAACTATTCAATCAACAGACTAGACTAAATCCACTACAAAGAAGCATTAGCATAACCTAAGTTTGAATAGCTAAACTGGCATTTCCTACATTAAAAGCCATCATGGAATAAGGAAAGGTAAAATACGCCAAGGAATTTACCATTCAGAAAGCTGCGTAACTTACTCAACTAAGACTCCCGTCCTTTGGCTCCAGTGTTGAGTATGTGAAGCTAGCAGAATAGATCAAGCTAAAAATACACTTAGCTGCTTCAAAATAGAAAAATTCCCAAAGGAGAACATCTCTTCTTGAATGAAACCTCACTCAGAAAACTTGAAAACGATAAAACAGGAATTGAGTTTCACATCACAACTGAAGCTTGACCAAAAGGAAACCCCTTATTCTTTTACCTCCGTCTTGTGAGCTTCCAGTATATCAATTACAAACCTAAATCATTCCAGAGGTGCTGTACAGGATAATATGTAGGCATAAACAGGCATGTGACCATAAAAGGGAGAAATTTCCATAGAAAAATAAATTTTATTGGAGAAAATAGGGATCCAGTGAAATTTGAATCATAGCTGTAGCCAGCTCAAAAATGAGCTGTCAAACCTATACCATAATACTTTAGTAAGAGGATGGTACTGGAGAAAATGGCATTTCACTTCCTAGCTACACAAGAAACCGAGGAAAATGAGTCTAAGGGTCTCTACTCAGTAGAACCAATTAAAAAATAAAATGAGAGGAACAAAGGAAGAATTGTGCTTGAGGAGAAACTATTTTCCTTCTTTTCTGTTGCATTTGTGAGGTCATTGTCGTGAGATTGTCTCAAAAACTGACTGGAGAATAAATATGATAAAAGGCACCTGAGTGATCTCTCTTTATTGAGTGAAAAGCTGATACTAAATGAACGCATACGCACAGAAAAAAGAGTTGCAATTCTCTCTTACAGAAACCTGTAATTAGACAATTGCAACCGTTACAAAGGAAAAAACAGAAAAGTCAGTTATATGATTGAAAAATAGACCACCAATATAAGAATAATCCAAATAGAGACAGGCTTCATAGCGGGTGAAAAAGTCTTTGTAAAATCAAATCCAGGTTGCTGATTGAAACCCTTAGTAAACAACCATGATATACATATTTGTAGAGTACCATCAGAATTTTCTTTAACTCTAAAAACCCATTTGCATCCTATGGCAGTTCTATGTGAGGAACAGGAACAAGAGTCCTGGTTTTATTGCATTGTAAAGCAAGAAATTCTTCTTTCATAGCAGAGAACCAATGTGGATAACAAAGAGCTTGTTTGATGGTTTTTTTAAGTGCAAGATCAGCAGCAAGAAGAGTAGGATGAATATAAGGTTTCACTACACCAGATTTTGATCTGGTTTGCATAGGGTTGGTATTGGAAGGTCTAGAAGGAGGAGAAATTTCAGTGTGAGAAACAGTGAAGGAATTAGACTAGAAAGGGGTGAAGAGGTTGTAGTGACAAAGATTAGTAGATAAAGGTGCAGTAGAATGCAATGAAGAAGGTGCAGTAATCGTAGGTAATTGAGTAGATGAAATAGTAGGAATAACGGATCAAATAACTGGGGAAGAAGTAGGTTGTTGTAAAGCTGGTGTGAAAAGCTCAGGATATGGAAATCTGTTTTCACTGAAAAGCACATCTTTAGATATGTATATCCTGCCAGAATGAGACAAACACTTCTAACCATTTTGAGATGTTGAATACACAAGAATGATACATTCTAGAGAATCAAAAGCCAGGTTGTAAGAAGTGTATGGCCAGGGTAACGTAAAACATACACATCAGAAAGCCCTGAAAAATCCATAATCAGGTGCAGTGTGTAAAAGATGTGTATAGGATACAGAAAAGTTCAAAAATGCAAACAGTAATCTATTAATGAAAAACTGCAATGATGAAAGCATGATCCCAGTACTTCAGAGGTAAGGAAGCTTGGCTGAGAAGAGCGAGACCAATATCAACAATATGTCGGCACTTTCTTTCGGCTATTCCATTTTTATGACGATAATGAGCGCATATAACTATGTGATTTTTTTAGATATATGGTGAAGAGACAAAAATAATCTCTCTATGAGTATTACAACATAGGAGCATGTATATAAGTGTCTCATACAAAGAAGATACAAAAAGATGGGCCAAGGTACATATATTTAGTTACACTTAATACTCCCCCTCATGCGGACACATAAATCATATGAACCAAGCTTGTTACTAGTGTAATATATTCTAGGACCCCACAATAATTTAGTGAAGACAATTGCCAACTGATCATTAGAGTTAACAGATTGAGTGGTGATGCCTCTAGATACAATCTTTTCTTGGATAAAGTGACAATCTACCCCAATATCTTTAGTCCTCTCATAAAATACTGGACTTGACAAAATATGTAGGGCAGCTTGGTTATTACAAATAAGAATCGTTTGTGTGAACTCTCCAAATATCAATTCTTTAAGCAACTAATTGAGGCAAATAAGTGTGGTGCCAGAGGTCATAGCTCTATATCCTATTTTTACACTATACTACAATCTGCTTCTTGCTTTTCCAGTTGATCAAGTTGTTCCCAATAAAAACACAATATCTCCTTAGGAGATCCAGCCCAATTTGCATCTATTACCACAGCAAGAGTGTGATTATTGTAACCACATAACAAACATTTTCCATGCTCAACTTTAATATACTTCAGAATGCAAATCACTGCATTCCAATAATACAAGGAGATATGATATGATATAGTATTCTTATAAGCCCAATTTGCATCTATTACCACAGCAAGAGTGTGATTATTGTAACCATATAACAAACCTTTTTCTATGTGCAACTTTAATATATACTTCATAATGCAGATCACTGCATTCCAATAATACGAGATATGATATGATATTATATAGTATTCTTATCTTAAATAGGGTGGTATGACATGTTATAGTATTCTTATATTAAATAGGGTGATATGATATGATAGTATTCTTACCAAATATTTCCCACTATTCAATATTGATTTTATTCCTTATTATTGTATATGTTCTTTATTATAATTAAGAATACTCGTGTGTATACCCAACACACAGAATTCATTATATTCCTTCTCAGTTTTTCTCTCCTCAACATGGCACCAAAGCAGTACCATAATCTGTGACACTTTTGTCACTAATCCTTTCACCAGATGTTCATATGTAAACAAATGGAATAAGGATTTTGTTTAAGAGAAAAAGAGGACATTCTATTGATAAGGAAATGTATATTAAGTATAACATCACCCTAGTGATGAACTGGTACATTAACACCTAGTGATAAGGTACTTGGAGTTCTACCTAAGTGTTATACCATTTTGCTAAGATGTATGAAAACAAGTAGAGTGATGTAAAATTCCATGTGAACTTAAAATGGCTAGAAAAATCACATGAAAAATATTCTTTGCCATTATCGTTTTCTTCAATTTTCTTATAACTAGTACAAACTGATTCTTTTTTCATTAAAGATAGACAAAAGATCATATCAATCTTCCATTAAAAATTATTCAAGTACATCTAAAATATTCATCAATAAATGAAACAAAATATTTGAAAGCAAAAGATGTGACAAGTCATGGGCCCTAAATGTTAAATTGAATGGTGGACAAAAGTAGAGTTACATCTTGTTTCAATTTGCTTTTGATTTCATTAATATAAAAATGGAAGCAATTTTTTATTTTAAGCATTGCCACCAGAGGAAGAGAGACAGTAAAAGCTAGAATGTCATCCAATACACAGATCTCTTTAATCTATAACTCTCTCTCTCTCTCTCTCTCTCTCTCTCTATATATATATATATATATATATATATATATATAGGGATATGCGGTTGTTGTTTATAGATTTTGTGCTCTATTTTATAACCTTATGTTACCCCAATAAATCTCAATCTTATCCCTGTAACCACACTTACTTCTAACTGTGTTCTGGAAACTACCCACTTCTATTATTTAACTTCTATTATTATTTATTTTCTTTTAAATACATATAGGCATGGAATGCCTCTTTCCCCCTAGTATTAGCATAAAAAACCTTCATTCCTTTAATAAAGTATTTTTTTCCTCATATTACACTGTACTCGGGAATGAATGCTATGACAGGACTAGAATGTTTGCTTGGAGACAGTATGTGGACATAATTATTAATAGAAATCCTGTAGCCAAACATATGGATAAATGCATGAAAAGGTCATAGGAATGGCAATGTAATAGGGATATACAAGTCATCCTACTTTTCACAGAGGGATAGCTTAATGCTCACTGCATTTGAATTGACCTTTTATTGGGGTTTTGAGTAAGTTACGATGAGGCAGAGGGAAGGGGGAGATAAATAAAAGTGAATAATGAAAGAGAATTTCTTCAAATTCTTCTTGAGAGACTAATGTGTTGTAATTAGCATATTATAAGGATAAAAAATATTATCAATACTTACATAGGAAATAGGAAAAAAATATCTTCATAATCTTTCCATATATTTCAGCATACTTCTATTTCGTTTTTTTAAAAGGTTTTGGCTATTGCAAATAGAGATGATGAGAATGTAATTTGTGATTGATATCAATAAAATAATTCTTGATTTTTAAAGTCAAAGCAAGTGTTAAAGAAGCATTTATAAGACTCTAGTTTATATATAACATATAGTTACAAAGAATAGAAATGTACAAAGATAGAATCTTCATTTGTATGTTAAGGCACGATCTAGCAAATATTTTCATTTTCTTCACTGACAAGAGGTCCAACAGATATTTCATTTTCTTGAGCAGTTTCAGAATGCTTCCTAGAAAGAATATTACACAGCAACTATAGTTTGCTTCTGTGCTGGTGATGATCACAGAGAAGCTGATACTTAACAGCTCCAACAGAGATCGTATACCTTGACTCCTTGAGCAAATTCAAATCACTAACTACAAAGCACATTAAGTGAAAAGAAGGGATAGAAAAACAACTTATCTTTTCCTCCCAAGGAGGCAGTGATGGCTAACAATTTGCTAATATTTACATAAAATCCAATGATAGGTTCATACTTTTGACAAAGAGCAACCTCCAAATAAGTATACCAGATAGAAATTAAAGAAACCATGCAAAAAGACATAATTTAAAGAACCAAGATTGACATGAGAGCCACACCACAAAAACAAGATAACAAAACAAAATGTCCCTTATTTGACACCATAGACAACCATCATCTACAACATCATCAACCTACATGTGAGCTTTTTAAAGTACAACTTCAAAGACCTCCTAAAAGACAATTTCCCACAACATTCATTAGTAGATGAATCAAGCAATCATCTAGAAAGTTGCAACCCAAGATACCAGTTATATGATTGCTTAACAGGAATCTATCTGTGTCCTTGAGCTCGCTGCATGTCATATGCACCCCAAGCCCCAGGCCCTGGTCCATACTGAGGAAAATTCTCCCCTCCAGACTGTACCTGAAATTTGCCAGTTTTAGCAAAGAACAATATCCAAATCAATACTCCAGACAATAATTTCAACCATATACAATATAATATATACATACAATCGAATACTTTTAGGACAATAAACAAACCAAGCAATTTGCAAGCTATACAATACAACTTCATCACCCACTGGCTTAAAGACTAAACCGGACTAGCCAATTCATTCAAGTGAAAACCAGTCTAGTGATCAGTATATTAACTCCCAAAACCAGATCATATCAAAATCAGTGAGAACTAGTAATGAACTGACAAAAGCAATCTAAACCTGTGCTGAAAACCAGAATTGTTTTATTTTTCAAATTTTAAAAATATTATATTTTTTAGTTTATTTAATATATTTTTAAGATAAATTAGAAAATATGTCTAAGCATTATATTGAAGGATTATACATAATTAGTATAAATTATATTTAAGAACTACACATGCATAAACCATATTTAAGGATTACACATTGATATAGACTACATTTAAGGATTACATATAAGTATAAATTATTTTTAAGGATTACACAAAAGTATAAATTAGTCAAACTATTATTACTTTCATCCAATAACAAATATTATTTAGTTGTATCTATTAATTGACAATTTTTTATATCTTGATTTCTTACAATTTTACTCAAATATAAATTTAATTACTACCTTTTTGACCATGGTTCAAATACCAGAACAAGTTATAAAACATAGTGGTCACACAAAGATAACCAATTGGCAATTCTGTACTGACTAAAATAATAGATCAAATATAGCAACATGCTGATTAGATCAGGTGGTAATGAGTGTTGGGAACACATAGTTGTGATTATGAAAAGAAAAACTATTTTTTTTCCTGATTGAGTGATATTGAACAGAACAAAGGCAAAAACTTTTCCTCCAATGGTTTCCACTTCCTTACAAAGCTTTTGGTGCTATGAAAGCCTTATTCTCCCTATTTATTTATTACTAATTCTTCTAAACTAACTGCTCTACCTGTCCCCAACTAACTCTCCCTTCCCTCCTCTCCTGACTCAACAGTTCCATCCCCTTCAAGGTAATTCTCTCAGGACGAGAATACAAATGGGCTATAAGTAAAATGTAAATTTAGTATCATTGCATTTTTGTGCCTTATATTTAAGTATATTTTACATTCTTTGGAATTATTATGAATCTTACTGTTCACTATACGAAATTATTCATGATTCAACATATTTCCTCTCCAGTACATCATTTCTATCTTCATTCAACTAACCATGTTAATCAATGTTGTCATACCATTCTTAAATATGTTGTACTGTTGTTGCAGGACATAAGAATAAATCGGGGTGCTATTTGTATTCACCTAGGTTCGTGACCGGGTCTGAGATGAGCAAAGAAGTAAAAATGAAGATCCTACTCATACCACCAAGGTCCAGAATTCACAAAGGGTACGAAATAAAATAAAATTGTGTAATCATAACAAGGATCATAAGATCCCATCCTGCAATAGCATTTTTGACATTAGCCCCTCCAACTCCACTGTACTGTACTGATAACTACAGACCTAATGAAAATATCATAATATTCAATGATAATTACATGTGAGCAAGAATCAACTTATTCAAGGTTTCACTGATGAATGTCCATTGAAACGGTCCAACTTAAGTACCAAACAAACAACATACAGATTTCCCAAGAAACCACAGATGGAACTATGGAAGTATTTACTGAGAAAAGAAAACCCCTTTTAATTCAGACTGATCCACTCAGTTAAGATACATTTGAGATGCAACAAAACTTACTGGATTCATGCCATAAATTCCAGGGTAAGGATTTCCAGCGTATCCAGCATCAGCATTGCCATAATTTGCATTATACCCTGGGCCTACAAAATCAAAGCAAAGGACAGGAAACAAAGAAGAGCATTAGTAGGCCAAAACAATGATATCTTAAGACAAGAAAACAAAAGAGTCATAAAAAAAAGTGGAACTAGAAGTAGACCCAATACCATTTTACGTCACAAATTGCAGTTAGTTAACTCATCAAGACTACATCATGCAAAAAGGATGCATACCTGGATTCCCAGCCGCCGCAGCAGCCCGTGCTCTTTTCTCTGCATTCGCAATTTCCGCACGAAGCTTCTCCATCTCCCGAGCCATTGCAACCAACTTCTTCTCCATCACTTGACCATGCTCATAGTTTTCAGCAAATCCCTTCTTCTCATACTCAATGGCAGCCCTAAAAGCCAATAGACAATTTAAAACAACACCAACAACATTAACATCGGCTCAGCATCCCAGTACCCCTCTTTAAAGCCACCAGCTATATATTCACCATTCAACCCACATTCTATAGTCATAAGAAATATGCATTCAAAAAATTCCTTCAGTGGATATATTGTCAACTGCCACATAAAGGATTCAGCTTTTACCGCAAACTCTAATGAATAGCTACATAATTCAAAATCAGAGTTGTGTTATTCAAGCGACAACAACTAGTTGTTTTATCCCCACCCATCCATCGCCTCATTCATCTCCTCTCCTAGTTTTATATGTTTTTCTCATTTCTCATATTCTCTATCACTACAGTAAGAAAATTGTTGGACAATTTTACGCAAAAAATAACATAATTCTTTGGAAAATAACCACAGCCAAGGTTTACTATGTGTAATTTAAAACCTTGATCACAATTAAAGCACAATCCACAATATTGCACCAGATTGAGACAAAGCCACTACCTTGCACATTGCAACTCCTGTTTCATGGCCTCCACATCGGCCCTGAGCGCCGGCAGCCGTTTGGCATCGGCAGTCATGCGGGCCAAGTCCTGCGTCATGGCCTGCACCTGTCCGGACAGGTCCTGACGGACTGCTGTGAGCTCCTTGATGTCGGCGTGGACCTGGAGGAGCTCGGCCCGGGAGGCCTCGGTGGCCCGGAGTTCGGCCTCGAGCTGGGCCGACTTGTCGTAGAGTTCCCTCATGCGGGCCTCTGTGTCTGCCCGGAGCGAGTCTCGGAAGTGCGCCACGCGCTGGAGCTCGTGTTGGGCTGCCTCTAGCTCCTGCTTGAGGGCCACGTGGGTGGCGGCGAGCCTCTGGTTGTCGCCCAGAAGGCCCTGAATGTCCTGGTGCTGGGCCGCGAGACGCTCCTCGATTATCGCCGCCGGGTGAAGCGGAATGGGCCCGCGTGGGCCCAGCCCTAGCTGCGAGTCCCGGAAGTCTTCCAGAAGCGCGGGGTGGGGATGGGGCGGGACAATGGGTCCCACTAGATGGTGATGGGCCCGAGCGCCGAACACCGGGTGGTCGTGAATTGGCGGCGATAGCCCCGCGGCATGCGGAGGATGAAGGGGTTGCCCTCGGTTTCTGCCCGACATAGTTTAACTAAGAACAGTGGAAGAAAAGGGAAAGCGAGTGAAATTGGGAATGTGGATACGTTCAATATTAGAGCTTTTCGAGGAGGAATCGGGGTTAGGGTATGCAAAACGACGCCGTTGCGTACGGAATGTAGTGTGCATGAAATAAGGAATGGTCCTCAGGGACCTCTGATACTTTTCGTGTTATATCAATATGCAAAAATAATATTATTTTTTTCAATCCTTTGGAATCTCTGCTACATCGTATTTATTTTCTTATTTTTCATGATTTTTGTCATCTGTTGTTATCGTAACTTTAATCTTTTATACTACTGTGTTCCTGAGAAAAAAACCTAACGCCTTAAGCGAAGAACAATTAATATGAAACTCTTTAGCAGAGTTCAAATAGTTACTTAGGTCAAAAAACTTGTTGGTCTCTCGTCGTGGGAGTTTTTTCTTTATTTATAGCAAAAAGACCATTACAAGACTCATCCGGATTTTTGTTACAGTCTATCAAAATATTTTGGGATGTCCCGGCTTTTGTTTAACTAATCGGGTTCATGCTCCCGATATACTAGTTCGGTTTTCTAGTATTATCTTGTTTCTATTAACAAATTATGCCTAAAATTCAGTATAAATCTGTCTACACTTCTTCTATTACCCAGGTCGGCTTCGCCCCGTGCGGGTCTTATAGGTCCTGACTAGTTAGTTGATCATTGGCCCAAAGATAAAATCATGATTATGGGTCGGATCTCGAACATCGTCTCCATCTCTAAGTTAATAAACATTAGGATCTTTCTTCTTGCACCTCCAAAATTTTTTCTACACCTTCAAAATATTTTTAAATTTCCAAAAAACCTTTTAACTATTTAAGAAAACTCACGGACATCACACTCCCAAGATTACTTCCGGATGTCGACTTCCGAAAATCAAAATATATGACTTCTGGAGGTCAAAATATATCACCGGAAGTTGACTTCCGGAAGTTAAAATATATAACTGAAAGTCGACTTTCGGAAGTTAAAATATATCACCGGAAGTAGACTTCCAGAAATCAAAATGTATCACCGAAAGTCGACTTCCAGAAGTCAAAATGTATTACCAGAAGTCGACTTCCGAAAGTCAAAAATTAGTACCGGAAGTCGACATCCGGAAATCAAAAAATTAATTCTCTTTTAAATATTTGTAATTCTTTTTTAAAATTTATGTTTTCTTAACTTTTAATTGTTTTTTTAGTTTATTATTTATTGTTTTATTTATTTTTTATGTTTTCATATTTCTTAATATATATTTTAAAAATAAAAAATATATTAATATATATAATTTTATTTTTATTTAATAGAATGAAAAATAAATATAAAAATAAAAATAAGTAAAATTAAAATAATATTAAACTTTAAATAAAAAATAAATAAAAAAATTATTCTGCTTCATTTAATTTTATTTAATATTTAAATTGATTTTAAAATAATAAAACTTTAAATTAAAAAAGAAAAAAAAAATATATATATATATATATATATTATATTCGTTTTTTTAAATTTAAATTTCATTATTTACATATA
>Ga0214545_1001655_pt1 | contig 42007 bp, 18 predicted proteins | sample CNSS4metaG_FD_160064 | JGI IMG/M metagenome (GOLD analysis project Ga0214545, IMG submission 160064) | Root nodule microbial communities from cowpea collected in UCLA plant growth center, Los Angeles, California, USA - CNSS4 | ecosystem: Host-associated > Plants > Roots > Nodule | place: USA... | reverse complement strand
TATTTTATTTGACTAACTCTTTTGTATAGTTTTATAAGAACTAATTTGTTAAAAATCAATTCTGTGTTCGTTGGGAGACGACTTAGGGTTACTTTACCCTTTCTATTTTCTTGACTACTATCTTAGCAATACTGAAGTTGTTATAGTTTAGTAGTATTAATTTGATCGCGTCAACGACAACGTTATCAAATTTGGCACCATTGTCGGGGAACATGGTTAGAATTTTTATCATTTTAGTTCTTATTTTATTTTATTTTATTTTTTTGTTTATCACTAATATTTATTTTCTTTTATTTTTGTTTCTAACATTTATCTTCTTTCTTTAGTTTTTTTTTAAGCATAATTTTTGTTTGAGGAATTTTGTTGGGAAATTTAGCGCCGTTGTCAGGGAACACGGTTAGAATTTGTATCATTTTAGTTCTTATTTTATTTTATTTTATTTTATTTTTTATTGTTTTTGTTTTTGTTTATCACTAACATTTTTTCCTTTATTTTTTTTTCTAACATTTATCTTCGTTCTTTAGTTTTTTTTTAAGCATAATTTTTGTTTGAGGAATTTTGTTGGGAAATTTGTGAAACTAGTTGGGGAACACTTTGGCTAAGGAAAGATAACGTACTTAAGTTGTCCATTGAGACGCACCTCTCTTTCTTGGAAGTCTACTCAACAAGCTTTTCAACTTATTTCTTTTCAGAAAACCTCTTTCAAAAATGAAAAATAGTTTTTCATATGAAAATAATCAACAATGTGATTTTCAAGTGAACTATGATTATTATCCATAGCAACCACGTGATTCATATGATTATCAGCAACAAATTGTCACACCTACTTCTGCACCTGATTTAAGTAGGTTAACTATATGTCAACTAAATGATTTCTATCCTAGATCATCTTTTGTGGAATATGAGCAACCATCATACCATGAGCAGCAATAGTAAAGAAAAGCTTGGCTTGGATTTTTGTGATTTTGATAATTTCTTATTCTTTGATTTATCTTTAAGGTGTCATGAAGCTTTAAGTAATTTATTTCCACACCTCCATGAGCTCAACTTAGTTGCAGCTGCACTAACACACCTCAAAATATCCAAAGAACATTTGTACAACTAAAAAGCTATTTTTAACATGTTTTTGTATCTCATGCTCAATAAACCTAATTATAGGAAATCTCAATTAAATCAATCTTTAAGCACACAAATTCAATTAAATACCATAATTAAACATTAAATGAGGACAAAAATACGCACTCATCAATCTCTAGCTTGACAACTTACTTGTTTCATGGGTCTTGAAGGTGGGTGATCATGGATTTATGTCACCACCTTGATAGGCCTTGAGTCTCTACCAATTTACTGTCTAGTTGCTTCCCTTAGCAACATCCTCAATTTCTGTAGCTCTATATGGGGAAATGTTATTGATGATAAATGGTCTGGACCACTTTGATTTCAACTTCCCTGGGTATAATCTTAGTCTCGAATTAAAGAGTAGAATTGGCTGCCCCACTTTAAACTCTCTTTTTATTATTTTTTTTTTGTCGTGGTAAGCTTTGACCCTGCTTTTGTATATGCTGCATAAGTTGTAGGCTTAAAGTTTGAACTCTTCCAACTCATGAACCTGAATCATCCTATTTTCTCCGGCAGTTTTGAAATCATAATTCAAGGCTTTTAATGCCCAAAATGCAATATGTTCTAATTCCACTAGCAAATGACAAGATTTACCACAGACAAGTTGGAATGGTGTCATTCCTATGGGCCTTTTGAATGTTGTTCTATATGCCCAGAGGGTTTCATTTAACTTTTCATCCTAGTTCTTTCTAGAATTTGCCATAGTTTTCTCCAAGATTATTTTCATTTCCCTGTTAGACACTTCCGCTTGCGCATTTTCTTGAGGATGGTCGAAAGTGGTAACTTTGTGTTTGACACAATAATGTTCGAGTACCTTTCTGAGTTGCTCATTGCATAAATGAGTTCCTCCATCACTAATTAAAACTCTTGGAGAACCAAACCTGCAAAAGATTTGTTTCTTTAAAAATTTCACCATTGTCTTAGAATCTACTTTTGAAACAGCCACAACTTTTACCCATCTTGATACATAATCTACGACCACCAAAATGTATTCTTGTGAGTGAGATGGTGGAAGTGGTCCATGAAATCAATGCCCTAATAATCAAAGATTTCAATTTCAATAATGTTTTGCAAAGGTAATTCAAGCCTCTTTGAAATTCCCCCAATCCTTTGGAATTATCACATCGTTTGCAATGCTCGAATGAATCCTTGAATAGTGATGACCAATAGAATCATGCCTGTAGAATTTTTGTAGTAGTACGTTCGACATTGAAATGACCTCTATAAGGAGAGTCATGGCAATGCCATAACACGTCCCTCACTTCTTCACCAAATATACACCTCCTTAGCAGTCCATCTACACCAATTTTGAATAGGTGAGGATCGTCCCAGACGAATTGAGATGCATCCCTAAAGAATTTTCTTCTTGGATGCTCGTTGTATTCCTTTGGGATCACACCAACTACTTTAAAGTTGGCAATGTCAGTGAACCATGACCTTTCTATTATCATGAATATTTTTTCGTCAGGAAAGACATCATATATCTCTAACTCCTTGCTAGTGACCTTCTTGTTATTAATCTGGATAGATGATCTGCTATGACATTTTCACTACCCTTCATATCTTTGATTACAAGATCAAATTCCTGAAGGAGTAGAATCCACCTTATCAACCTTGGTTTTGAATCAGCTTTGGTGAGAAGGTATTTGATGGTTGCATGGTCTATGAAAACAATGATGGAAGTGCCTATTAAATAAGCTCTGAACTTTTCCAAACCATATATTATAACTAACAATTCTTTTTCTATAGTTACATGGTTGATTTTGTTTCATTCAAGACCTTGCTAGCGTAGTGTATAACATGGAACTTCTACTCCCTTCTTTGTCCCTATAATGCTCCTATTGCGTGATCACTTCTGTCACACATTAGTTGAAAATTGAGAGACCATTTAGGTGCAATGATGACTGGTGCAATGCATAATTTTGGCTTCATCAATTGAAAGGCTTTCATACATTCTTTATCAAAGTTGAACTTTGTATCCTTGAACAACAAATTGCTTAATGGCTTAGCAATTTTTTAGATGTCCTTTATGAATCTTCTATAGAATCCAACATGACCAAGGAAACTTCGTATTCCTTTAAAATTGGTTGGTGAAGGTAGCTTGGAAATGACTTCTACCTTGGTTGGATCTACTTTTATCCTATTGCATGAGATCTTATGACCATGCACAATACCTTCTTGCACCATAAAATGACATTTTTCCCAGTTTAGAACTAGGTTAATTTTTGTGCATCTTTGAAGAACAAATCTCAAATTCTCCAAGCATTCTTCAAATCAAGAGCCAAAGACTAAAAATTTGTCCATGAAGATCTCAATACTTTTTTCAATCATACTTGAAAAATAGCCATCGTGCATCATTGAAATGTTGCTAGAGCGTTACATAATCCAAAGGGCATTCTCCTATATGCAAATACTCCAAAGGGGCATGTAAATGATGTTTTTTCTTGATCCTATGGGTCTACTGCAATCTGATTGTAACAAGAATATCCATCCAAGAAGCAATAATAGGTTTCACCTACCAATCATTCAAGCATTTGATCCATAAAAGATAGGGGGAGTGATCTTTTCTTGTGGTTTGATTTAGTTTCCTATAGTCAATGCACATTCTCTAGCCAATAACCGTCCTAGAAGGGATCAATTCATTTTTTTTCATTTCTTATGATTGTTATTCCTACTACCTGTACTAGGCTTACCCAAGGACTATCTGAGATGGGATAGATCATCCCTGCTTCTAGCAGTTTGACCACCTCTTTTCTCTCCACTTCCTTCATTGCAGGATTAAGCCTTCGCTAAGGTTGAGCAATTGGTTTGTAAGTTTCTTCCATCAGGATCTTGTACGTGCAGTAGGATGGATTGATTCCCTTTAAGTCAGAGAGTGTCCATCTTATAACTTGTTTACTCATTTGGAGAAATTTTATGAACTTTTGCTTTTCTTCTTCAGACAATTTATTGCTTATAATGACAAGCTTACCATCCTCCAAGAAGACATACTTTAAATATGGTGGTAGTTGTTTTAATTTTGTTTGAAATAGTTGATCTTCTTTGGTTAGGTTTAACTTAATTTTTGGCACTGAGCTTAAACTAACTTATTTGTTCCTTTCAAGTTCTGCTATGCAATTTGTTATTGCTTCTTCATCAAGATTGTATTCCAAATTCATCATGGCTTTCCTTAATGGTTCTACTGTTCAAAAATTTTCCTTTACCTCAAAGCACACTTCTTCTAAAGTGTCAATTGTAAGGCAATCCTTGGATTCAACAAGGTACTTTAGCGCCTCAAACACATTAAAGTTGACTTCTTCATCTTGTACTCTTACCTTAGTTTCCCTCTATCCACATCTATGATTACTCTTGTTGTTTTCATAAATGGTTTGCTTAAGATCAAAGGTACTTCCACATCTTCTTCAATGTCCATTACCACAAAGTCTACAAGGAAGTAGAATTTGTCCACCTTGATCAACAAGTCCTCTACAATCCACATGGGTATTTGACTGATCTAATGACTAACTCTAGAGTCATTCGTGGTGGTTGAAGATCTATGTCTCCAATCTTCTTAAGCATGGATAAGGGCATCAAATTGATGCTTGCTCCTAAATCTAGTAGTGCTTTTTCCACAATTAAATCTCTAATTGCAACAGGAAGAGTAAAACTACCAGGATCATTAAATTTTTTAGGCAAAGTTCTTTGAATGACATTACAAAAAAATTGATATTACTGGTGGTCATAATTCGTCGGTAATGCTTAAATCCGTTGGTAAATTAAAATTATCGACGAATTCTTGACGGCCAAAAATCTTTAGTAATACCTTTGTAGATAAATTTTACCGACGAATAATGATTTTATCAGTAATTATCGACAAATATACCCATTGATAAAGTCCATGATAGTTGAGGAATACTAGATTTTTTTTTTTAGTATTGATTTTTTTGTTCAAATTTAGATTTTTGTTTTTTGAAATTAGACTTTTTCTTTTGTGTAGAATTTAGAATTTTTTTTGGTTAAAATTAGAAATTAGATTTTTAATTCGAAATTAGATTATTTTCTTTTGGCTAGAATTTATAAATTTTTTTGTTAAAATTTATAATTGTTTTGGTTAAAATTTAGAATTTTTTTTTGCATTCATAAACTGATTTGTATTGGAACTTTATTGTTGTGAATGCTTTAATTTAATCCAAAACACCAAAATTGTCATGAGATGGGAAATCCTTCCACTTCCATGTGATTTAAACCGATGATAGTCAACTTCATCAGAAACAATTCCAGATTGCATCACCGAAAAAAATCACTTCCACAAACCACTATTTTTCCAAAAGAACACCACCCACACAAACAATCAGAAAAATGAAAAATAGAATCCACCACAATAACAACATCACAGAACCAGAAAAATAAAAAAAATACAAACAAAAATATAATCATCCATAATAACATTCACCTACAAATCCCATATCTAGAAAAACTTAAAAAAATACAAACAAAAACAAAATCCTCCACAATAGCATTCACCTACACATCACAGATCTAGAAAATTTTTAAAATTTACAACCAGTTAGTGTTCATCTTCCTCATGTGAAGTTCAAACCGAGAAGAAGCAACAGAAAACAAAGTAGTGATGTGACGTGGTGGATGTTCACATAGACGAAAATTAGGAACAAACCCTTGTTCAAGGGTGAGGCGAAACGACACTGACATGACTAGTTGACAATGCTTTTGATCACATCAAGAAGGTGCAAGTGATGAAGGCATGAAACATCATTGGAAAAGACAAGATCCATAAAGACGAAGAATCCCTCATGTTGTGAAAGAAAAAAGGTATTCGTAGTGGCAACAACGTTGGATTGCTTCCGGTAGTGGTGGCGACGACTGTGTTGGAGGGCTTCCCGTAGTGGTGGCAACAACTGCATTTGAGAAGGGAAGAAGTGGCAAGGAAGAAGTGGCAGCAGACTATGATGCCCGAATACGGATACGGATACGGACACGACACGGACACGGATACGGAGATACGACAAAATTGAAAAAGTATAAGACACGGACACGACAATATACATATTAAAATCTAATAATTTTATTTCATAATAAAAAAACATTTAAAATATCATAATGTTTGAGTCTTATATATGTTAATCTTCATCAAAAAATACAACTTCTAATTCTAGTTCATTGAGAGATAGGCTAGCAATATCAAGAATTTCATTATCATCCATTGAAAAATCATCTCCATCAATATCCCACAGGCTAGTTTCCTTTTCCTTGTATTTTGAGGAATTTCTTGAAAGAAGACGAAGATTACTGTGGACAAATATTATTTTAATTTTAATTTTTTTAGGTTTATTTTAATAAAATGTATGGAAGATTTTTTTATTTCTCATTTTATTTTAAATTTTTTGGATTTATTTTAATAGAAGGTATGAAAGTTTAGTTTTTATTTTTTATTTCCCTTTTTATTTTAAATTTTTTGAATTTATTTTAATATAAGGTATGAAAGATTATTTTTTATTCTTTTTATTTCCTTTTTTATTTTAAATTTGTTAGATTTCCCTTTATTTTCTAAAAAACAGAGAACAAAAATATCATACCAATCAAATAAAATATTTGAGTGACATTAAAAGAAAAGGGCAATCAAATAAAATAAATTCGAGTGACATTAAAAGAAAAGGGCAAAAAGTGAACAGAACAAAATGTTAACCATTTTCGCTCACACACGCGAAAATATTATCAGAATGTCGTATCAGTCGCGCATCCGAGCAGCCAGAGGTGTCCGACACCGTGTCGTGCAGGTGTCCGCCGCGCCTCCGCGTCCGTGTCCACTTCGAGAGCGGGAAGCGCTGTCCAACCACCGTGTCGGAGCATCACAAGCAGCAGAAGCTTAAGGTTGTTTTAAGAAGGTAAGAAGTATTTTTATTTAATATTTTTATGATAATAAAAAATAATAAAATTATAATTATTGTTATTATTATAATTATAAAATTAGATACAAATATTTTTTATAATTTTAGTATAATTAATTTTCATCAAGATTAAGTTTAAAAAAACAGTCAAACCTAGAAAATGGTTAAATTGAACAAATAATCAAGATAATATTAATAAAATAAATATTTTTATTTTAAAAAATATTTAAAAAGTGAGATTGAAAAGTAAATCTATAAAAAAAAAGAATTCCTTTAAATATATATATATATATATATATATATATATATATATAAATTTTAAAATATTAAATTTAAAAAAATATAATTAAAATTACATAAGATATAAAAAAATTTGGGGGGCATGCCCCCTCTGTCCCATAAAAATCCACCGTTATATATATATATATATATATATATATATATTAATTAAAGTTTCATCACAATTTTATTTTTAAAAAATAGTTTTGGAAAATTAAGAGAATAATATATACTTAAATTTTAATGTAAAATTATTAGTCTATCAGAACAAAATTCCTTGGAAGTCTAAGAAAAAACTAAGATATGACTTTGTAAACATTTTTTTCATTCTTACATAAAGTGTTAATATTTCAATATAAATCCATTTAGATAATATTATTAAGGTAAAATAATATACAGGAGATATTGTTTATTTTTTGAAACTTAGAAGTAGAAGCTTCATTACAATTTCTAAGTGATGTGAGTGTATCAAAACATATTTGAATTTCTTGCTCGCGCTACAATTATGACTAAAATTTGAATTGGACCTATATATGTTGATTGATTCATTTTTTTTTTTCTCTGCATGGCTGTCTTGAGCTGTTAGAAACTAGGACTCGTGAGTGATTGTGAATCTTATCCGATTTGTTGATCCAATTTTTAAATTATGTTAAAAGGTGTGTGTGGTTTCTCTGATTCAACGTCACACACTTAATTCAACGTTGTTTTTAGTGCAGTGTCGTTAGTAAGACTCTATCATTGAAGTTATAATTTTTGTCGCGTGATACTTAAACGGAATATGTTTTTATTTAAAAAAAAAAACTTCGCAAAGTACATGTAAATACCTAAAGTTATAATATGTTTTGATCGTTTTGTTAGAAATTGCGTGAAATTGAAACCATTCTAAGCTAAAATTTGTCAATGGTATGTGTAAGGAATAATAATGAATGTGAATGATATCAGGAAAAACAATGATATTTATAGCTAGAGTGCTTATTTAAACTCTTATCCCCGTATTAGAAAGATTTGTCTATAATCAGCATTTTAAACTTTTTAATTTTAACGGACCACATTCCACACTCTCCTCAAAAACCCATCATACCCACAAATATATAACAAAAAATAAATATTATACATTTTAGTTTTTTTAATTAAACTAAATTTAAATATACTTTTAATTCAAATAAAAAGTGTATTAAACTATATAATAAAGTATAAAATAATTTATAAAACAAGATATAATAACGTCAAATTCATTTGTTATGGTTGATATGGTAGGCTTTTGTAAATTTTCGTTTTCTAAAAGTTTCTTCCATATATGTGAATACAGTCAGTTTCTAAAACATTTTGCACATATATTATTATCGAACAAATTTGAATTTTTTTTTAGAAAATACTTATAAATTTTGTTATAAAAAAAGTACGAAAAATTACTGTTAATTTTTTTATAAAATATTTTATACAAAACACATTTTACAACAAATTTTGTAAAAAATACTTACAAATTTTATAATTCTCTAAGAAATAATTATTCACGAAGAAATTATCTGTCAATTAAAATTCTTAAAAAAAATAACAAAAAAATTCTTTTCTTAAAATTTTTTTTAACAAATTTGTAAGAAAAATTTCATATAATGTTTTATATATACAAGATAATTCATTTCATCTCTGATCTTCTATTATTCCTACACATAACATTTTATTTGTTGTCTCATGGTATGACTATTAGTAAGTTATATAATTAGGAATTTGGAAACTAAAATTCGTTTTTTTTTTATTAAAGGAGACTACAAGACACAATTAGAACTATGGAGAGAAAATTGAACCAAACATTTTTTATTAAATTAAGTAGAACAGAAACCAACTAAGAATCCTAACATATATATATATATATATATATATATATATATATATATATATATATATATATATATATATATTTGTTAACATTGTTGTTTTCTTTAATTTTAATTTTTTAAATACTAATAAAAAATTAGATTAAACTGTTTACATATTTCACATCTTTTAATTAAATATTTTACTTAATTTAATTTTATAATCGTATAAATTTTTCCTTAATTTTTTAAGATTTATGAAAAAGTTTATTTTTCTTGCCTAAAAGTATATTTTAAGAAACTTTTCCAAAATATTCATGATTTAATCTAGATTTTTTCAAACTTAGTGTATGTTTGGTTTACGTTTATTTTACTCTTTCAACATTTTTAATAATTTGACAAGACTATTTCAAAACATTAACTACTTTATAATGTCTGAAGAGCATACTAAAACTTAGCATATTATTTTCTTAAAGAATCTCACCTATTATTGTAATAAATAAGTTTTAAAAAAAACTTTAAGTTGACCAATTTCAATTAATATATATGTACTGTACCTAGGCGGTCTAACATAACTATAACAGCAAAATCCACCTACATAACCCCAGAGATACGAATAGTTACAAGATAAATCAAATGAATGAGAGTAGGCAGCCTTAGCCGTCTACTGTAGAAGAGGAAACGAGAACTTGACGGTCCTTATAGACTTAAACATTACTAGCAAAGCTTCTAAAGCCCACAATGATCGATATAGAGGTCATGGGCTTGGCCCAAGCCCACCTGCGACCCAAACAAAGACCTGGCCCATAACGTGACCAGACATAATTAATAAGCTATAAATACGCGTGGACCCCAGCAATTAAAGGTACGCATTCATTAATCCCTTAATCACGAGATTTGACTTTCCTGAGAATTCTTTGCTGGCTTGAGCGTCGGAGTCCTCTCCGCAGGTAACCCCTCTTGGGTTCAAAACGGTCCCAGCCGAGACACCAGCATATAGCATATGTCAGCCGGAAGGAAGCCTACTGAGGAGATTGCGGATTGAGGTAAGGTAACATTTGTGTTTGACATCTCTTATTTGTTCTCTGTAGGAACAATATATATTAGACCGTACATCATTTTCAAGTGAAATCGACCTATTTTCATCTATAAATGTAACATAGGATGTTTTATGTTCTTGCGGAGAACAAACAAGAGATGTTAGACACAAATATCAACTTACCTCAATCCACTATATCTCTAGTTGGCTTCTTCTCGACTCGTGTATGCTGTCTGCTGGTATCACGACTTGGACTGGCTTGGACCCAAGAGGGGTTACCTGCGAAGAAGACTCTGACGCTCAAGTTAGCCAAAGGATTCTCAGAAAGTCAAATCTCATGATTAAGGGATTAATGAATGCGTACCTTTAATTGTCGGGGTCCATGCGTATTTATAGTTTATTAATTATGTTTGACATTGTCATGGACTGGGTTATTGATTGGGTTATAGGTGGGCCTGGGCCAGGGCCAGGCCCTCTTAATTCAATGATTGTAGGTCTTAGGGGGTTTGTCTCAATATTCTAAGTCTGAAATGGTCGACAGGTGTCGTCCTGTCCTCTGAAGTAGGCGGCCTAGTCCGCTTATGCTTGTCTATTGATTCATTTGATAACTGTTTGCATGCTGCGGGCTATGTAGGCGAATTTTACCTTATAGTCGTGTTAGGCTGCCTAGATGCAGTACACCAGTCCCTTAGCCTATGTCGGTATAGCTATAGCGGCAAAGGATGAGAAGTGTGAGCAGTTTTGTTGGGCTGCCTAGGTGTAGTACATTTTATAAGGAGTGAAACGTTAAATTCTAAATCCAAAACCTAAAAGAATTAAAAAAATGGGTTAAATATGATTTTGTCAGTTAACTTTTAGTGAGAATTAGAATTAGTCCTTCTTGAAAACTTTAAACAAATTTAATCTCTCATCTTTTTAAATATTTGGATTTAGTCCTTCAAATCAAATACATTTCAAATGCGTTTCTCAACTAACATTGAAACGGAGATGTTTCGAACGGTGTAAACAAACTCAAATAATATCATGAAACGCGTTTAAAACGTCAAACAAACTTAACAAAAATTGGTTAAAAGGACTAAATTTACACTTTTTTAAGATTTGAAGATTAAATTGGACCAAAATTTTTAGGATGGACTAATTCTAATTTTCAAAAAAAAAACAAGAACATATTTAACCCTTACAAAATTGAAGTTTATTAGGTTTTTTCATGAAAGCAATTAATTAAACTTAAACATGGTTTAAATGTAATAAGCGACCTCTTTAACAATTACACATAATATATTATTATTATTATTTATTAAATTCTACTATAATATATTTTTCCTAAATTTTACACTTGTTTTATATTTGAAGTTTTTAAACCATCAAAGGTTTCTATTCAGTGACACGGTTGTTACCTTGTTCATAACATAACTATAAAATATAATATGAAACACGAGTCTGTTAAGAGATTAGGGTTTCATATTATATGACATTAATTTTATCCAAATAAGATATTTGATATTACTTTCCCTCCAAAATATTAAGATAATGGTGTTATGATTTTTATTTTTATATAATATTTAATTTTATTTATCCAATATTAAATTTTGACTCACACTTAAAGTTTTTTTCCAAAAATAATCAATCTATATATCCAGAAAAAACCTTTTATCAAAAAATTAAATTCAATCCTAAAATGACGCATTAACAACACAGACCTTCAAATCTTAATCGAACCCACTTTCACTCTTACTCTCTCACCATACATCACGAGGGTTAACTACATAATTAGCAAGACGAAAAGAAGTCATTAGCAAAAGAAGCGTGGAAAATTAAGAACACTTTTTTTTCAACAAATATTGACTAGAAAAACTAAAGTAATATATTTAAATTAAGTATAATTTTAATGTTTAATCTCTATATAAAATTAATAAATTTATTATTTACTAATAATAACATAATATAAACTCATCTTAGTTACATCATCTTTATATATGAATACATAATACGATATAATTACATCTTTCTTAATTATCTACACCAATAATTTGGTTCCAAAAAAACCTTCAACAAAATAATGATGTGTCTGACGACAAAATTAAAAGACCGAAGTACCCTCGCCTAATGCATTTGTTCATGCTCTCTTGGTTTTCCATTTGCTTTTTATACCCATCATTTATTAGTTGCGCCAATTACGTGGGAGAAAATAAATCCAATAACTTCAGGATAAGAACATGTGAATAAGATTTTTTTTTCAATTAAATTTAGATCTTGAAGTTGTCTAATTACTATTCTAACTTTTTATATTGATAATGTGTTATTTATGTTTTTCTTTTAATTTACAACAATCACTCTGTTAGAAAGCATGTTATAATATTTTTCAAATAATTAAAAGGGATAGTATAATTTATAAGAAGTGTCATTGTAACCTTGTTGAAACAATTAAAAAATTATACGTAGGGTAGGACCCTAAAAAAAGAGAGGAGAAAATAAAGTCAATGGTTGTTGTTATCAAATCAAGTCACTCTTACAAGCTAAACTGGGAGCTTTAGGAAATATATTTCCATTTTGTAATGCATGTTGGTTCAGTTTTGTTGCGTTTTTGGCCCTTCCTTTTAGGAATGTTTTTCACTGATTAGCGGTGTTCACCTAAATTCAACCTAATAGTTGCACCATTTTGTCTGTTTTCAATAAATTGATGTTATTCGTAATACACAACTTTTGTCTCTATGCCCAAAACCTACGCTCAAAAAGCAATTTTCTTTACACACACTTTATTTGGGAAACGATATTTTTTTTATTCATTTAATCAGCGTCAATCAATAAAATGACATCGATCAATGTTTTTTTAGAAAACTAAAAAAAAAAGGTGTATATAACGCAGGTTCAAATCCTGAAATAATCGGGTTCATCATGAGTATGCGTTTGAGTCTAGTTGAATTGAAAAAAAATTAATTTTCTTAACTGTGGGTAAGACTAAAATCTAATTTATTTAACTATAGATTAAGCGAATTTGAATCTAAGTTAAAAATAAATTAACCTGAAATTTATTAACTAGTTTTTTAATTTTTTTTACTATTTTTTTAAGAAGTTATTTATTATGATTAATTACTATTTCTAGTTTAATTATGTAAGCTGGAAATTTAACTTTTTAAAAGAGTATAATATTGTTCTTTTTAATAATTTTAAAAAATTATTTGTTTATCAAATTATATAATTTATACTTTAATTTTTAATTATTTTATAACAATATTTAATGAAATAAATGAATATTTTGATTAAACTTCTATAAAAAAACTGAATCGAACTAATCCACTTTAAATGTATAATCATAATTAAAAGATACATATAAAAAGTATGATAATATATATTTAGTATATATTTTCATTTAGTTATGTAAATTGAGTGTTAATATTATTTTTTTACTTAATCAATCAGGTCAATTTTTTTGTCAATTTTATTTGATTTAATTCTTGTTAGTAACACCATTTAAATAATTAGTAAAATGATGGTCACAGGTGAGTTTTTTTTGTTTCTTTTTTAATTTAAAAAAATTAAAATTATTTTTTTAATTTCTTTTACATTTTTTTAGTTTTGAAGAAATGTACATGTCAATCAAAGTGTGTATTACAGAATCAATGTTTTATATTTATTTTTATTTTTGTATTCATTATTTTTGTTCAATTTAGTTCTGAGGAACAAAATTGTTCCATTCTTAAAAAAAAAAATAGACTAGATTAAATCTAACATATGGTATAAGATTATGTTAACACATAGACATTTTTTAAAAGTCTAAAATAAATTAAAATAAAAAAGTAAAATTTTCAAATAATTTTAAAAAAATTGAAAAAAAAAACTTACTATTTAAATTGCTTTAGAAAAAAAATAGAACAAAATTAATAAAAATTGAAACTTAATTAAAAAAAATGGTGACAAAATATATATTTTAATCTAAAAAGTAAGTTTGGCGATGACTTTGTTAAAAAGAAAACAAATAAAAATTTAACATGAATATAATCAAAAGTAAATGATGATCTAAAAAGTTCATTTAGATATTAAGTTATATTCATTTAAGTCAAAATTTACTACCTATTTTTATAAAAGTAAAAGTTAGGGACGTATATTGAAACTTGACCGTGACTCGTATAATCTTCCATTCCTTTCTAGATGTGCTGCGAAGAACATCTAACTCCAAAATATGAAACCTAAAACCACTTATTGAATTATTACAAATCATTTCCGATCAAAAGGATAGTGATCTATTGAGACTCAAAACTATTATAGAATTATAACTTTTTAATTGAAAAAAATAATTATATTTTTTTCTCTTTATTTATATTTTGTTTTCTATTAAAAAATTGTATTTCAGTGATTATAAAATGGTCACGAGTTTTCGAGATATAATTTTCTAAAATACAAATAATTGTCTCTAGGAAACATTGACAAGGCTTTGGAGGTAGGTTCCAAATTGGCGATAAGCCGGATAAAATTCAACTTATTCAAACTAAACGCGTTGAAAAACATAGCGACAACCCAACAACAATTAAATGTCATTATCAAATACCAGATAATCTCCTCAATATCAACTTCAATACCAAGTTCAAATATTCATGTTCAAATACCTTTTTTCTCTCACAAACCATTCACCAAAATCTCAGCCATGAAGCTGAATCGCCTATGCATCGTTTTACCACCAAATTCTGGTGAAATGGTGGTGCCACTTGAAAAGGGACTGCAACAAGAACCCTTCCAAACACCAAAGAAACAAGTTGTTGAGGCCAAACACCCTCACAGGGCATGTGGGGGGCAAGTTCTTGCTTCTCTTCGAGATGTTTTGGGCAAGTTTTATGACTCAGGGTGGTGGAGAATTTGCCAAAAGGGAGAGCACAAAGAGAAGCACGACTGTGGTGTGTTGTTTCACGATATGGATGGTGTGCAAGTTTCTGTTAACATTGGGAGGGACAACCCCAGAATTTTCAGCTATGCAGAGCTGTTCATAGGGTCTAATGGTTTCAGTGAAGACCAAGTTTTGGGGAGTGGAGGGTTTGGCAGAGTGTACAAGGCCGTTTTGCCGAGTGATGGAACCGTGGTTGCTGTGAAGTGCTGTTTGGCAGGGAAAGGGAAGCAGTTTGAGAAAAGTTTTGCAGCAGAGTTAACAGCCGTCGCTGATCTTCGCCACAAGAATCTTGTGAGGCTGAGGGGTTGGTGTGTCAATGAAGATCAGTTGCATCTTGTTTATGACTACATGCCAAACCGAAGCCTTGACCGTGTTCTGTTTCGCAGGCATGAGAACTTGAAGGGCAAGCCTCTTCAATGGGGACAAAGAGTGAAGATTGTGAAAGGTTTGGCAGCTGCATTGTATTATCTCCATGAGCAACTAGAGACTCAGATCATTCATAGGGATGTTAAGACCAGCAACGTGATGCTTGATTCCCATTACAATGCTCGGTTGGGTGACTTTGGCATGGCAAGGTGGCTAGAGCATGAGCTTGAGTATGAGTATAAGTATAAGAACAGGAAAACAACATCAATCAGAAGTGACCATTTCAGATTGGGAGAAACATCAAGAGTAGGGGGCACAATTGGGTACCTTCCTCCTGAAAGCTTGCAGAAACCAAGCAATGCTACCTCCAAATTTGATGTCTTCAGTTTTGGGATTGTTGTGCTTGAGGTGGCTTCTGGAAGAAGAGCAATTGATCTCACACAGACAGATGAACAAATGATTCTGCTTGACTGGGTTAGAAGGCTTTCTGATGAAGGAAAGCTTCTGGAAGCAGCTGATACAAGGCTACCAGATGGATCCTTCATCCTCTCAGAGATGCAGCATTTCATTCACACAGGCCTTCTCTGCACACTCCATGACCCACAATTGAGGCCAAGCATGAAATGGGTAGTGGAAGCTCTTTCTGATTTTTCTTTTAAACTACCACCACTCCCTTCTTTTCTCTCCCACCCTTTATACATCTCTTTGTCTTCCCCATCTGATACTAGTCACAGTCCAAGCAGCACAAGCGGCACTAGCTCCACCACAGATAATGCAAGCATAACCACCAACAATACCTCAAACTATGTCACAGCAGCAGGTCAAACTGTGTATGTAACCGCTGAGTACAAAAACAGTGAAATCGTCTCTTCTAAGAGCATGCACCACCAGCGACCATTTCCTGTGGTAGAAACTCCAAGAGAAATATCATACAAGGAGATTGTTTCTGCTACAGATAACTTCTCTGATTCAAGAAGGGTCGCTGAGCTAGACTTTGGAACTGCTTACCATGGCATCCTTGATGACAAATGCCATGTTTTGGTGAAACGCCTTGGAATGAAGACATGTCCTGCACTGCGTGATAGATTCTCCAACGAACTCCGGAATCTGGGAAGGCTTCGCCACAGGAATTTGGTTCAACTTCGTGGATGGTGCACTGAGCAAGGAGAGATGCTTGTTATTTATGATTACTCGGCAAGTAGAATTCTCAGCCAACTTCTTATGCATCATAACAATGGAACTCGAAGTGGAGCTTCTTTCCTCCAATGGCATCACAGGTACAACATAGTGAAAGCACTGGCCTCTGCAGTACTCTATCTACACGAGGAATGGGATGAACAAGTGATCCACAGAAACATTACTTCTTCTGCTGTCATTCTTGAGCAAGATATGAATCCAAGACTCAGCTCTTTCGCTCTAGCAGAATTTTTGTCAAGGAATGAGCATGGTCATCATGTGGTTGCTGACACTAGAAAATCGGTTCGTGGGATTTTCGGCTACATGTCACCAGAATACGTGGAATCAGGTGAAGCAACCACCGAAGCTGATGTTTATAGTTTTGGTGTGGTGGTGCTTGAAGTTGTGAGTGGACAGATGGCAGTGGATTTCAGGCAACCAGAGGTACTTTTGGTGAAGAAGGTTCATGAGTTTGAGATGAGAAAAAGACCATTGAAGGAATTAGCTGACATTAGACTCAATGGAGAATACAATGACCAAGAATTGATGAGATTAGTAAGATTAGGAATTGCTTGCACAAGTTGCAACCCGCAGTTAAGACCAAGCATGAGACAAATAGTAAGCATCCTTGATGGCAATGACAAATTACTTGTCCAGAATAGCAAGGAGAGCAGTGAAGAATGGAGACAGATAAATTACTGTTCTTTGTCAATGGTTAAGAGAATCCAAGCTCTAGGAATACAGTAAGAAATTGCAGAAGGACATTGAAGTTACCTAATGGGAACTGAAATTTTTGTAATATAGAAAAGGCTCTATCTTGTTTTTGTCTACTTAATATCTATACTAGGTTGTATATTATATAAAAGAAGCTTCATGTATCAGTGTATTTTTATGCAGAAGCATCGCAAAAAATCATGTGTTTCTATTCATACTTCAATTTTATAGTTTTCAATTCCACAAGCAAAGTGTATAAATTTCTCCAGCACAGTCTTAACAACATGGAGACAAATCAAGCTCACACACATTTAGCACAATCTAACTTCAAACTCTTCTCTCTATTCATCTGCTTCAATCCCAACCCAGTTAATGAAACCAAATAGGAACTCCCTGAACGTGACCTGGCCATTCTTGTCCCAGTCCATTTCTTCTGCAAGGAAGAAAAAACCAGAGAGGAAAATCAGAAAGGTAACATAGAAATGAGAAAGGAGAAAGGAGAAAGTAAAGATCAAAACAGATTATGCTATAGAATTGAAGTGAAGTAAATAATACGAAATCGGTGTTTAGAGATGCGCGCAGGGGATCTTTCACGAGGATTGGTCTCATTCAGTGTTCTGACCATGTCCTTTTTGTTAAGCTTCCCATCACCATTTTGATCAAAAAACACAAAGGCCTCAACTATGGAATTGAAAATTTCTCCAAACTGTTCTAACCCTGCTTTAGATGACTGAAAGAAAAATTTAATCATGATGAAGTCATTGCATAGTTTTATCAGATATACCAATTTCAAGATCAATAAAGCATAAAATTAAGTTTCCAATGAGTACATTAACAGAGGATGAAGGTTCGGCTAGTAGATGAATGAGGCATAGAAGAACTATGAACTCATTGAACTGTATGCCCTTGCTTCCATCAATATCACAGTACTCAAAAAGATTCTCAATCTCCTGCTCTTTAAGGTGAAGTTCTAGATGTTCTAAGAACTTCTTTAGCTCATTGGGTTCTATAGACCCATTAGAATCCTCATCTGTGAAAGATACAACATAAAACACTTACTTTTCTACCAAAATTGAAGAGCTGGAGCTCATTCAAAACCGAATGTTGGGACTGTTATTGAAACTTACCATACTGTTCAAACATTCCTCTTAGCGTTTTCAGCCTCTCCTTAAACATTGGGAACATCATAACTATACTATCAACTGATTTCAACTTGCTCTGTGCAAATTTATATCTTCTCATTTCAACTATTTTCCTTTCAATCTTGTCATCCAAGCACATATTCTTGCTTGACTTGCCAATACATGACATTATTACTCCCATTTTCTTGGCAAAGACTTCTGAAGACAGCAAAAGGTAAGAGTTCAATCCTTGAAATGAGTATAAGGAAACAAAAAAGGAATTAAATTGTATGAATCTAACAATAGTGTCTTTGATACGTTTCACTTGATAAATATCAGAAGTAAACGAATTATTATTAGTTTTTCTTAAAACTGTCATCAATATGCATGTGCAAGGTACACAAGAAATTCTCAATTCTTGCAATTTTTGAAATCATTTTGTCATGTGCTGTTTTGGTAAAGTAGAAATTCCAAATGTTGTCCAATGCCTAACAAGATATGAAATAGATTAAACAAGAGAAAGGAATAGGACAAGCAAAACGAAACATACCTGCCAATTTCCTGGTGCTTGGCTTGTGACAGGCAAATGAGGTAGTTTTAGGAGAACCAAAGGATCAAAAGGAAGCAATTTCTAAATATGCAAAATTTTGAAGAATAGAGAAGCATCTCAAAATTTATAAGGAAAGAAAAAGAAAAGTTTAGTGGATTCCAAATGGGGGGAGAGATGCCATCTTTTCTGAGTGCTAGGCCCTCTCCAAGTATCTAAGTTCCAAAGGGGTACTTAAGGAATATGTTCCATTGACTTTAAAAATTCCAGATTATGCTTATTTACTATTGTTAGGTGGTGTTTCTAATAAACAAAACCCCAAAGAAAAAGGACAATTCAAGCACGGCTTAAATAAGATTGGAAGTAAAAACTTTATTTTACGTTTAAATATATTTTTAGTCGTAGATTTAAATATGAAATTAAGATTTGTTTTTAAAATTTTGATATAATTTAATTTTAAATTTTAAAATAAATGAATATAATTATATTAATTTTATTTTATAGTTAAATATATTTTTAACTTTAAATTTAAATATGAAATTAAGATTCGTTTTTAAAATTTTGATATAATTTAATTTTTAATTTTAAAATTTTAAAATAAATGAATATAGTAATATTTTAAAACATTCTAATTCAAATATCAATCTAAAAAAAATCATTTAATATGTAAAAAGAATTAACACATTTGAATTAATAAAATTATATATATTTATTTTTAAAGTTGGGATCAAAATATATCAAGTCTCAAACATAAATAAACTTTAGATTTAGGTTCAAATTTAAAAAATAAAAACATATTTAACTATATGATTTTGCCTGACTTTTTTTGGGAGCTCCCATTAGTCCAAGATGGAGAAATAGAACATGACCAGGTAGCCGCAGCTGTTCCTGGTTTCTCTTTGTAGCAAAGATAGCATGTTTTACAATTTTCTTCAGTAAATAATATTGCCGAAACTGTGTCCAACATTTTTCACAATTCTATGTTGACATTCCTCGAAGATAATGGAATGTTCTTTCTTGAGAAGGTTCAACCAAAAGGGTGAAATATGAGTCAATTTGTTTAACATTCCGACTTACAAAATATGCATCAATGGCATCTGAAAACCGTGGCACTATTGGACAAATCAGAAACAGCAGTTGGTACACAATATCACGTCATTGCATTGGATGGTCATCTAAACTACGTATAAATATCTCAGTTTTGTTCAGTTTTAATTAATATAAAATTTCAGCAGAGCTAAACCAATTTGTGTGCTTTGGAATATATCATTTTTTGTTATTATAAAATATCTTTTAAAAGAAAATCATAAAACATATTATTAAACATTTTATAATAAAAATTTAAATAAATTACATAATTTTATAGAAAAGAAAGAAAAATCAATTTTTTATTTTGATAATATAAATGTTATAAATAAAATACAAAAAAATTGTATACTAACATCCAACCTACAGAGTTGTTCCTATTACACATGATAGTTTCACATCGTTTAGAAGTCGAGGCCTAAGATGGTTTAAATACTTTTTTCTCTTACCACCTACCAAAGCGCCTTTTAAGGATAAAATCGTGACGGAGGCGACGCTCCAAACCGGACAATGCCTTGGATGAGGGGTAATTGACCCTAAAGATATCCTGGGATTGGAACATTGGTGCCTACCTTGGGGCCAATAACGAGGTTCTAAGACGAACCAATTGGTCGACCTATGGTCAGCTGGGTTGCATTCCACGTCCTTCGGAGCAGGCTTTAACTCGTGTTACCGACTTAGGTAGGCTTATTATGTGTTGTTGTCTTACACAGGCTTTGTTGCCTTTTTTGTTCTTGTAAGTCTTTTCGTCCTTCGACTTTCTTGTCTTTCTTTCTTCATGGTTACTTTCATTAGTGGACGTTTGTCCTTGTACTTTACTTTTTCTTGAGGTTTGTCTTGAGATGATATCGGTTATTATTAGCTTTCCATTAAGTTCTTCTACCTTTCCATCTACTTTAAAGTTTGGAGTGTCGTTGGACTTTCTTTAAACTAGGTCTTCATTCTAGAACGTTCTTTCTTGAACCCGAGTATTGTAACATTGAGTTATTAGTTGCTCTTGTACTCAAGAGTTGGAACATCAATATAATCTTATACTAGAACGTCAAGTTATTCTTGTATTAGGGCATTGGAATGCCTAGTTGCTTTTGTACTTAGGTACCAGAACACCGAGTTTACTTATGTATTCGAACCATTGGAATGTCGAGTTGCTTTTATACTCATTGAATTCTTCCTATATTTGGGTATTGGAACGCTGAGCCTACTCATGTATTCAGACAACTGGAATGCCTTGTACTCATTGAATTCTTTTTGTACGTGGGTATTGAATGTCGAGTTTACCCTTTCATGTCGATGAGGTGGAGTGTGATTTCTCTTCGACCTTTAAGACTTTTGTACTCAGGTACTGGAAGGCCAAGTTCACTCATGTATTCGGACCACTAGAATGCCAAGTTGCTTTTGTACTCATTGAATTCTTCCTATACTCGGGTATTGGAATGTCGAGCCTACTCATGTATTCAGACAACTAGAATGGCTTGTACTCACTGAATTTTTTGTGTACTTGGGTATTGGAACATCAAGTTTACTCTTTCATGTCGATGAGGTGAGTGTGATTTCTCTTCGATCTCCAAGACTCCTCCCATGGTCTACTTTGTTGATCTCGATGTTTTGGAGATCCAAATTATATCATTTTAGAGTGGTTGTGCGAGAGTCCACTCTGAAGGAGTTCATCAATTACTTCTTGGAGTATTTGTTGGCTTTCTCACTTTTAACCAAATTACAATCTCAATTAAAAGTGAGAACTTTTAAATTATCCATAGTTAATTCAACCAAAATATAGTCTCAATCAAATTTTATTATGTTTAATCATGTCTATTCTTTTATCTCATCACCAAATAAAAAGCTTAATCATTGTAAAGTCTCGATTAATTTTATTTAGATTAAATACCTTTAATCAAAGTATAGTTTAACACTCCATGGAATGCAAAAGTAAAATAAAAATAGAAGAAGAATAGAGAGAGAGAAAGGAACAAAATTATGCTCCCTTAAGGGTTCCTAAACTCCAAAGTCTCGAGCTTGTCTTTCTACTTTCCCTTGGTCTCTTTATATAGGTCATGATTGGAATTGAATCTTATATTTTCTATTGCTAAAATCTTTTATCTTTTTATATAATATCTCTCAAATAATTAACAAATTTTATTCGTTTCTAAAATATTTGGAAGATTTCCTTTGTTGATAATTTGAGATATATCAAAGATAATTAATAAAAAATCTTTAATTAATTATTCAACAACTTAATTTATGTCCAATTTCTAATTTTGCCCCTCTTGTAATCTCCTCCCATTATCTTCTAAATAATCAAATATCTTCAAGATATACTTGTTTGTTGTAGAGATCTAAAAAGATTATAGAAGATCTTGCCATATTTAAAAATATTTGATAGTTATTATCTTTTGATATTTTATGATATAATTAAATAAGATAATTGTTTAAAAATATCAAATAAAATATCTAATGATATATTTTTCCCAATTATCTTTTATCATAAATATTTATGAATTATGAAAGCCTTTTTTCTGGGAAAAAAAATAGAGAAATCCCTAAGGTCCATATTTTGTTGTTTGTTTCCTCTTCTTGGCTTAGCCAAACTTCTTCACTTTTTGAAAGTTTTCATGCATTCTTCATGCAATGCTTGGCTTGAATTTTTGTGATTTTCATATTCTTGGATTTATCTTTAAGGTGCCATGAAGTTTTAAACAATTTATTTACACACCTCCATGAGCTCAACTTAGTTACAATTGCACTAACACACCTCAAAATATCCAAAGAACATTTATGCAACTAAAAAGCTATTTTTAACATATTTTTGTATCTCATGCTCAATAAACCCAATTATAAGAAATCTCAATTAAATCAATCTTTTAATAACAAAATTCAATTAAAAATCCAGAATTAAACATTAAATGAGGGCAATAATACACACTCATCAGTATTCCTGTTGGAGGGATATTTCTTTCTTCATTTTGTCAAGTTTCTAGCTTTTTTACTCAAGTGTTGTATCTGTTTGCCATTATTTCTCTTATGCGGCTTCTTTCCAGATTTCATGAACGAGATCCAGATCTGCTTGGAGTTTTTCTTCGTTGTGCTCTTCGTCAAAAATGTTGTCTTTCTGAGCTCTAGTAGTAGGTGACTGTAACAGCCCTTCCGAGATGTCATGTGTGATTTAAAATTTTCCAAAACTTCAAAACACAACATGTGATACCATCTCATTAAATAGGAACTTCACAACCATTTTATTTATAAAAACCACTTGTCTAAATGTCCTTTGAATAAATTTTGATAATTCAAAAAACATCATTAAAACTCAAACCAATTTGGTATAAGTTGTCAAGAAAACTTATTACAAATCTTACCAAATAAAAATAGTTATCAAAATATACAACTATTACATTATAGTCCAAAAATAGTTCCAAATGCTTTTAAAATAAAACTCCCAAGTCTTTCCCCCGAGCTCCTCATAGTTATGCATCTCTACTAGAATCTGCATCAACATCTGCTCTCGTATAACACGTGTAAGACCCACTAAATTTAAATAATTAAATAAATAATTATTTAATAAATGCGGGAAGGAGGAGCCTCTATGGAATTAAATGTAAACTTTAATGACCCGCCAGGCGACACATACATATATGTCCATTTCCTGGGTTTCACCATGAACCGTCTGGCGGTCGAGGGGTGACCCGCTAGGTGACGCATATAGCGCAAACTAGTTTTGGTTGTTTTGGTGTTCTTGATGTTTTCTGTGATGCGCCATGATAATTTATATGCACGAACATGAATCCTATGTTGTGTATGTCTGCAGGTGATCATGATATATATATATATATATATATATATATATATATATATATATATATATATATTGAAGTTATGTATGTTGTGTGCGTTTGGGGTTTTAGAATTCATGTTGAAATTGGGGTTAGTAATTGTTAAAAGTTGCAATGAAAGGTGTATTGATTTTCCAGAATTGACGATTAGATGAATGTTGTATGAACTCTGTATGGTATGTGCGTATAGAAACATGTTAGGATGAGGGTATGTACTGTAAAATCAGAATATTTGGGTGTGGTGCAGTGCTGGAAATTCTGGGCAAAACCCAGATTTATATGCACCGCTTGACGGCGCATGAACTGCCGCTAGGCGGCCTGACAGTGCTGCGTATTCTAGTTGATTAGCATGGATTTTGTGTGGTTGGCTATATAGATAGAAATTCATTTCAATATATATAAGTCGAAGATGGAACATTAGATGAAGGTGGCCTGTTAGGGATTAAGGAAGGGTAGAGCTAGTGAAGGTGGGAAAAGTGATATAATATAAGGGAGGATGTAAATGTTTCTGCTGTATGTGCTAAGATAGATTCCAGAAAGTATACTAAAGTAGTAAAACGGGAAGTGTGAATTGCATGGGGCATTATTGTTAGAGAGATGGTATGCTAATAAATGAGCAAAATGTCAAATGCAATGTGTGAATTTCAATTCAGTTTTATGAACATGTGGGGATGTATGAAAATTATGTTTATTGGGTGTTGTAGTTGATATGCTATATTGTTTGTGTTATTTTAAGAAGTTTGTGCGACATTGGTAAGTACAATTTACATGATTAAAAAGGTGTGTATGATATTCTAGTGATTGAACTATGCTTGGTGTGTCATAATTGTTCTATAAGTTGGTGTGTGGTATGATTTAAGGTCCATTGGGATCTGTTTTAAGTGCCCAAATACCAGTAGCATCGCGCTACTAGTATGGCGCCTGGCGACAAGAGCGAGCCGCCAGGCGGACGAAACACAAATCAGTGGCAGTGGCCACTGTTGACGTGTGGCGCTTGGCGGTAGGGACGGTTCCGCCAGGCAAAATCGAACAGCAGAGGGGATGGAAGGAGACTGGCGCCTGGCGGCGCGAGACGGGCGCGCCAGGCGATGGCGACGAGTGGCGCCTGGCGGCAGGGCGAGGTCCGCCAGGCGTTGACGGTGCATGTGATGATTCTACAGGTGCGTGGCGCCTGGCGGTGTGTGATGCCCGCCAGGCGGTTTGGACCCAGTGTCCGCCTAGCGACGTGGGACGCGCTAAGCGGTTTTGGTTCAGTGATGGTGCGCGAGGAAAGGTTTCTACACAGCTTTAGGTGATGTTCATGATGCGAGCTTTGGCTGGGGGTCCAGTTACTAGTGTAACCCGTATTGGAATAACACGTGACCACTCTAGGTTGTAGCCTGATTGTTTAGGAAGTCCAGTGGAGTGTGCGAGTTGTGGCTCGTACGGTGAGGTTCGGGTGATTGCCCTCTTCAGAGTATTCTGATAGACTTTTGGTAGTCTGGAACAGCTACAAACTTTATGTTTGTTTCGGGGAGCTCCACTTGGTGTCACGGTGAGATGCTGTGGCAAGGTTATTCCCACGTGTGAACTATCAGGTGGTAGCCTGTAGTCGGAGGGGCTAGTAGACACTCGTGCAGCGAAGATCGATCATTGTTCTCACCTAAAGGGTATAGAAATGCAAGTACTGGAAGTGAAGAATAAAGGAAAAAGGGAAAAGAGTACTAACCCGGGGTTTTAATGTTGTGAGTTGTAATTAATATTATATCTGTTTGGTTTTATTTAAATGAGCTCACCCTATCTGTGTGTGTGTGGCGATGATCAATTAACTTGTTACATGGGAGCAGATGTTAATGCAGGTGAGCAAGTGGATACGTAGAGACGGAGTGAGGATCACGACGGGATTAGTTATTCAGTTTTATTATGATTTTCTTTTGCAATTTTTATGGTTTGGTTTTGTAATAACTGGATAGTACGATTTTAATTACTACGGAAGCGATGTTGAACTTTTATTTTTCTCGCGTTTTTGGGAAATTGCGAGGATAAATGCGATGTTTTATAAATATTATTTCTTATTTATTTTTAAATAGTAATTTCTGGCTAGGACGTTACAACACGCACATTATATGATCATCGCACATACACAAACAACACACAAAAGCAAGGTAAGCTAACCAAATAAACATCACATGTAATATTAGTTATATCACATTCTCACCCATACCATCCAAGATATCAACATATCACATGTTCCAAAACCACAACATACAATAATCAAATCATATTACCATCAAGTAATATCAACGAATGACATTCTCTCATAACCAATTGTTCTACCTTTCCTACGCAACAACGCCTCTTGGAAAAGGCCTTTCCCTTGTTTTCCATAGACTTACAAGCCACAACTCTACCCGCTCGACAAAGCCTTGGATAAGAGCACTCTTGCTAAACTCATGTCAAATACTTATGGCTGAAAGAAGCCCTTTTACCTTGACTCAATAAAGCCATATGGGTAAAAGAACCATTAGGGCTTTACGGCTATCAAAGAATTCATATTGTCTCATCATATATGTACACACACATATCATAACTCACCACATGATTAAACATACATCAACTCATCATGCAATTTCATCATATCATGGCATATCATACCTTATTACACATATATGATCATGCCAAACCCTGCAAATGCATTCCAAACAAGCACAACGCATAACCATAATTCTTACACCAAAATTCCAAAGCAAAATTTATCATCACAAAACTCAAAACACTGCAATAATGCATGACATATTTATCAGGATACAGACATCCAATCGAAGATCCCACTAGTCAAACAAATAATAGCATGTTACGAACTAACGAGTCGAGAAAGTCAATTTTACTAAAACTGTGCAGACGAAACAAACACACTCGCCTATAATACAAAAAATAACGTCAGTAAAATTTTGTGACACATTTATTAAACTACAGACCTCTAATCAATGATCCCACCGGTCAGACCAAAGAATAACATGTTATGAATAAACTGTCCAAATATGAGCTCAATCAAACGGTTAACGAACTAAGAAATTTAATTTTAGTAAAATTGCACAAACTAGAAAAATACACTCACCCAAAATATGAAAAATAACGTCAGTAAGATTTCGTGACACATTTATTAAACTACAGACCTTTAATCGATGATCCCACCGGTCAGACCAAAGAATAACATGTTATGAATAAATTGTCCCAATATTAGCTCAATCCAACGGTTAACGAACCAGGAAATTTAATTTTAGTAAAATTGCACAAACTAGAAAAATACACTCACCCAAAATATGAAAACTGATGTGAAATTGCATAATTTTATAAATCTTTAAACACCTAACTTAGAAATAAACCAAATATCAATGTACCACACTAATCCACACTTAACCATTCACAAAACATTGAACCATACATTTCAATCTTCCACTCTAGTTGCATTTTACATCACCACAACAAAGATTCAATCAACTAATTAAACAACTACGAAGAGAAAATGGCACCTAATGAATCCTCAAGTAAGTTATGCTCTTATGATAATCCATTTCTTTTACCAATTCATACAACCATAATGAACCAAATACAATTCTCCACTTATAAGTTAGGCACAAAATTTTACCACCAAACCACTTCAACATCATATTCACAACAACAAATTCAATCGTAAAATACCAAACTATACTACATCCATCACATGCCAAGAATCCATACCACAACTTCACATGAACATGAACCAAAATCAATCAACTTATCTCTCATAAGCAATCTTCACCACCAACAATTTCTCAACGCCAACTTTTTGCTGTCCACACAACAATATTTATCCAATGTCATCAAAATTCATTAATAATTAAAATTTTCCTATATCCTAACAACCATAACACCTAATCATATCAACCTAGCATAAAAAAAAATTCTAACCACGACAATAAAATTTCCCCGTACCAAAATAAATTCTTAAATCACCTCTTTTACCACCCAAAGATTACACCTCAAAACCAAAAATATTATTATTTCACGTTACAAGAGAAATATATCTTTGCACCATCATTATCACGTCAACAACATTGTATCATCATCTCACCATAAACTCATCCATAGAAGAGACATCCAAAAATAATATCATAATCATCTAGAAAATTCATCTTATCATCCCAACTTCAAAATTTTACAAAAGAAAAACATAATTTCCCTTACAATTTCATATTCTCACTTCAATATAATTCAATGCAATTGACCACAATAAAAAAATAATAAGAAAGGTTTATCTCCGCTTACTTGGAATTTCTAAAACAAGAGTTCTCTTCTTCTTAACTAAGAATTCCACTACTCTAAAGAGACTCTCCTTCTTCTCTCCCCTGCCTCCAAAACTTAACCAAAATTTTGATTTCTCTCTTTCAAAGTTATGTTGCCCACCACTCCTCAAAACCCGAAATTTAACTTAGTACAAAGTCATTCTATTTTCCCATAAAATTTAAGACTGATACATATCTCTTTTAAAAATATTTTTTCTGTCTTAATTCCCCTTTTCTAATAATCCATTCTAAATTAATAAAATAATCCAAATAATGGTTGCACCAAAATATAAATTATTTTGATCACCTTTTCAATTTTCTACTCATAAAATATTTAAAAATTAAATTCTTAATATTTATTTTTGCACTTAATTCACCTTGAACCATTATTTCTTGTGCTTGTGACTAGATACAACGGATTTACCTTCAACTTTTCATATTCCTAAGAGCACCACAAAAATACCAAAAAGAAACCAATATTCATGGCTTTTGCTAAAAAGTGTCACTTATACTTCTGAGTTTCTTCTCGTACCTTGTGCATATCGATCTATTAACGCTCTTATGCATTGAAGATTTTGTAGTCGTTGTGATTGAGATTGATTTATAAGTTGTCCTCATTGTGAGCTTCATCATAACTTTATCTATAAGTTGGAGTATTAGGCTCTTGAAAGTCTAGCTTTCATATGAGCTTATACCTTTGAGGTAGTTTTCGAATGACTTTTCATTCGAGCTTGTGCCTTTGAGATCAATGACGAACCTTGGACAAAAAATTCAGGGGTGGCAAACTAAATTTTTATATATAAATTACTTTTATATATAAATATGACTATCATTCACTATATGTAATTTGATATGAACATCATTTTAGATAAGTCCTTCGTATCTTATCAATTTGATTTGGTGGGTTATTGTCAAAATTGAGGACGCTTTCTCGAATCACGTTCTAATGAATTTTCAAATTCATTATATGTATATCTGGGAACTTGAGAGAGTTATTTTTCATTTTCTTCAATTCGTCATTTCTGATGAAATTTCTCAAGTTTAGTTGAGAGTAGATGCATTTTTTCCATTTTCATCACAATCCGTCTTCTTGAAAAAAAAATCTTTTACTATTTATCATAAATCTTTTAATATAAATTTATATCCTCAAACATATTTAGAAAAAGATAAAATTTATCTTCTAATAATGTCCATTTTTATCTCTTTTTGTGTCTTTATTGTCATGAAAAAATCAACTCTTTCCTAGCTTTTATCTTGTTATATCCTCAAGTTTAGTGTGTTTTGTATTTTTTTTGTGTTTTAGTTATTATATACTTGTTTTGCTTCTAATCTCTCTTTTAAGTGTGTTAAATAAGTTAAAAGGAAAAATTTGTGGTGGAGGAAAACAAGCAAGAACTCAAGGAACATAATTCGACAAGAAATGGTTAATTTTGAAGCAAATACCAGCATCAGACGCCACTGGAATCACGCCTTGTGTTATGAATACATAATGTTATCAAACTACCCAAGGCTAAGCGATGGAAAACTGGGGCTGAGCGCCACAAGGTTGAGCGGTGGCGAACTGGGGTTGAGCACCACAAGGCTAAGCGGTGGAAAGTGGGGTTGAGCGCCATTCAATCCGTAAAACCTGGCCCTGAGCGTTGCTGAGACAAGGCTGAGCAGTGGCGTATTTGACATGTCAAAAAATGAGTTTTTAATCTTGTTTCTCACAAGGGTTTGGACCATTCCTCATTTTTGCATGATAGAGAAACATATTTTGGTGCTTGGAGAGCCTCTTGGAGGTTGCTAGGGTTGTTGGAAAGCGCTCCCACTTCTCCTTGGGTCTTCTCCTCCATTCATGGTGGTTTTTTCCCCTTTTTGGGGTTGGAGAGGAAGATGGGTTGTGATTGGGAGATGTAGAGACGAATGGGAGGTGCAATTCGAGCATGGAGTGGCTGCCAAGAACCTTGGGAGAGGGCTTGCATCTTCTCTTTGGTTTCCATTTCTTCCCTATCTCTTCAATTTGTAAAACCTAAGTTCTCCACCATGGAAAGGTAAACCTATGTGTTGAGATTAGATGTAATAAATTGAATATTGTGCATTTTGTGATGTTAATCCATATGCTTTTCCATTTCTATATTAGTATTTGATTTCCATGCTTAATGCTTGCTTTGGTCTAGCCACCAATGCATGATTTGTGGTACTTGAGATGTTGGAAAATGTCTTTTGAACCTAAAATTGAAATTGAATGCCTAATGGAGCTTGTATCTAGGGATAGAACATGATTCATCAGTAATCTTAAGACTCTTGAACTTAATGCATGATTTCACTTGTTAAGGATTCAAGGAATTAAAACTTGATGAGTTATCATAGAGTCAAAGTCGCTAGGAATAGGATTTGAGTATTCTTGTGAGTTGATTTTGACATGAAATTGGAATTGAGATGTTTGTGAATGCAAGAGAATAATGTGAATGAAATCTAGTATTGACAATTGTATATAATCTATGTTAAATTTTTGTTGCACACCAACTGTTTGATAAAATACCAAAAAGAGTTTCTTTGTGTTTTTGTGAGCTTTGTTGTGTATTTGAGTTGTGAATTGTGAGAGTTTTCATGTGTTGCACAAGTCCTTATGGAGAGAACGATATTTATTACTTGCTACGTGCAATTGGTGCACTTGTCATTTTCCATTAACATCTTCACAAATCACATTTATCACGTTACAAAACATAACAAAACTCATACTACTTTAATTAAATAAGCAACACTATATAAATTCAAAAATTTAAAAAATTTGTCATACGCAGCGAAAAACACAAAATTCCTAAATTTTATAATTTAGGATTATACTAAATTAGGGGAAATAATATAATTAGGGTTTCTTTGTGTTTTTGTGAGCTTTGTTATGTATTTGAGCTGTGAATTGTAAGAGTTGTCATGTGTTGCACAAGTCCCTGTGGAGAGAACGATATTTATTATTTGTTGTGTGTGATCGGTGCACTTGTCGTTTTCCACTAACATCTTCACAAATCACATTTATCACGTTGCAAAACAAAATAAAACTCATACTACTTTAATTAAATAAGCAACATTATATAAATTCAAAAATTTTAAAAATTTGTCATACGCAGCGAAAACATAAAATTCCTAAATTAAATTTAGGATTATACTAAATTGGGGAAATAATATAATTAGGGTTCTTATCAATTTCATAAAAGAATCCATAAAGTCATAACTAAGGTTCATACAAATTTGGTAGAAACATTGTAATAGGAGAAATAAACTTAACATACATAAATCGTAATAGATACTAACCTTGATCCGTGAGAGATCTTGTGAGAATGACTACTTCAATCTCTCTAGATCTTGTGAGAATGCCTACGTTAATCTCTCTATATCTTGTGAGAATGCCTACTTCAACCTCTCTAGATCTTGTGAGAATGCCTACGTTAATCTCTCTATATCTTGTGAGAATGCCTACTTCAATCTCTCTATATCTTGTGAGAATGCCTACTTCAATCGCTACATTCTCCAACCTCTGCTTCCCAATCTATATTTTTGTTTTTCTTTCCCCTCTTGCACTTTCATGATGACTTATTATAAAAGAACGTCATGGTCAAAGAGAGAACCTTAATCCTTTTTATTAACCAACTTCTCTATCAAGTTGGTTTTCATTTTATCTTTATTTTATTTTTTATTATAATTTTCTATAATATAAATTTAATGTAAATAATATAATAATATATAAATATAATTTTAAAATATATAAAAATAAATATAAAAATATAAATTTAGAAAACTTTGGGAGAGCCAGGGCTCTCCTGTATCATTATTATGTTCTGTCCTTCTTTGAGATGACTCTTGAATGACTTTTCATCTGAGTTTATGCCTTTGAGATAGTTCTTGATTGAATTTCCATATGAGTTTGTGCCTTTGAGATGATCCTCAAATGACTTTTCATCTGAGCTTATGCCTTTGAGATAGTTCTCGAGTGACTTTTCATTCGAGCTTATGCCTTTGAGACAATTCTTGAATGACTTTCCATTTGAGCTTATGGCTTTGAGACAATTCTTGAATAACTTTCCATCTGAGGTTTTCACTTTAAGATAGTTCTGGAATGACTTTCTATCCAAGCTTGTTGTTCTCGGCTCTTGTTGAAATTTGGATTGGATCAATTTTCTTCTCTTGGTGTTCGGACTTGAAAGTTGTGTGACTTGTTATAAGCTTTTGGCTTTATGGTTCTCTTGCTTCGAGAACAATTAACTAGATCAAAACATCATCCTATGTTGGGTCGACGCGTATGGATACCTTCCACAATGCTTTCTTCCTTTGAGGATATAAAGGAACACGAAGATGGAGTTTGTTATTGCTGTTGGAACTAGGTTACTCCTATATTTTGAATGTTGCAGAGGTGTTTGGTCTCCATCGTTATAATAAAGTGTAGCAGAGAAATATACTAACTTTGTACCGTAATTGCAAATGCATGCACTTAATATGCACCATGTGTGAGTTCAATTGTATGCAACGCCTGATACCATGATATTACATGGCATAACTTTTTCATATGCATAGAATTGTGTGATATGCACAGGCCCCAACCTTATTTGATCAATGAATGGCGGGGTGGTGGACCTCGGTGTGGGACCCACTAGTTTATTACTAACCAAAACCATATATTTGGTGTTGTAGAGGCATTGCCTGTTTCTCACAATTGAAAAGCAATACCTTTCAATTCAATAACGTTTTCTTGCTGAAAACTTGTTTACGGATTCGGCCTAAGGGCTTGCTCCCACCTCAATCATCTCCAACACATTTCCCCTTAAGAGTGCATGGTTGATGCGTGTTTGAATTGATGGATTGATACATGCACATGCGCTGTTCTAGATTGGGATTGTCTAGAGCAACCTCCAATATATATTTCTTTAATGGAGCTTACTAATGTAAGTGGGCAAGAGCAATGACTCTGACGTGGTTGCAGCACGGCCAATCACACACCGCCAACATCTTTCATTCTCCCTCGTCTTTCTCCTTCCGGGAAGCGTTCCTTCTAAACCCCTGAAACAAGATCTGGCCCCGCCATTGTGATGTCGTGATTGCTGTGAGCTCAATGTGCCAAAGTGGGTGGATGCTATGTCGAGGGAGGTTTTGCTGCTGTCGGAGTCTGCACATAGAGGAGATCCGTAGTGGTTGGTCGTTCGCGTTGTTGCACCATCGATCTGTGTGGGTGGCGATGCTTTGGTGGTTAGATCTGCGTGCGGTGCTTTGGTGAGCGTTGGCGAGGCCTGGTGTTGGCTGTCAAATTGCTGTAGTTGCACCGACGAGGTGGAGGTGGCCTGTGTGATGGATGTGTTTTGGATCCGATGGGGATTTATGAAGAGGAACATATGGCAGACTGCCATTGGTAAACTTTTGAGTGCTAAGATGTTGTCACATGTCACGCTCTAGTTAGACAACTTTATGAGGAGGATAATGGATACGTGGCAGCCTTAGACACATGTGTCCATTGCTTGAAAGAGGAGTATATAATAAAATTAGGAGTAATGATAGTTTAACTCACCAAATTTGACCCCTTTTTAACCTGCCTACATGGCATTAAGATGTGACATTTTAATTTTTAGTTTTCAATTTTTTTTAACTTCTATGACGTGTCACCAACCCTTTTCATTCTTTCATTCGTTTCCCCTCTGCGTCTTTCATCTCTCACCACTGAAATTTCCTCAAGTCTTTGTTTGCTGGGACAAGGTTCTTCGCTTTTTCTCTTCTGTCAGAGGCACTTTGAACATTGTGTGATGATGAAATTTGGTGAAAAAGAGGGGTTAGGGTTTTTTATTTCTTCCTCGCAAAGATCACACCCACACGCACATTCATCGAGATTCTTCTTTTTCATTCCACATCTATCACCGTTATGTATCCTATTTTGTCTCATGAGTAAGTGAGAGTTTCTATCTTCATCCCTTCTCTCGTTCTAGGGTTTTTTTTTTCGTTATTTCTCTTGATCTCTGATGCCTAAGCTTGGTTTAGTTCGTCCTCTCAATATGATGTTGATGATGACCTGAATCGTTATTATTTATTTGATAGGTCATGCCATGGACAGAACAAAATTTCAAAATACTTCTTTTGTCCTTTAGTTCAGTTCTTGAATATCTAATAACACTTTTCTGATTATTTATATGTATAACCCTATAGGAAGTGGAAATTGTTAAGATTCTTGTATGGTGTACTGAAATCATCTTTTAGAAGGTTTGAATGAACTTCATCCGAAAGCGTAAATCCAACTTAAGCATTGTTGATAAGGTGAAATGGTTGTCTTGATTGATCCAATCAGCCACATACATTTGAAAGGTATAAAAACTATTATTGTTATTATTATTACTACTCATGTTTTTCTGTCTTTTATTGAGTGTTTGTTTGACATTTTATTTTTGTAGATCTTTGCCTATGGAACTAAGTCAGTTGTGGATTTAATGGAATCTTCATCTGAGGTTCACTTTTCTGGAGTTTACATGGAGTTCATAGAGTAAAGAAACGCTGGCATAGAGCAAAGAAACGTCGGCATAGAGCAACCAACTACTTCTGCAACTAACATGAATAAACAACCTTTTGTGATAGGTTTTTTTTTTCATGTCAAGCCACCTATGCATTCATAAAATCACATTTTTATTTATTTGTGTCATGGAAGTCAATGTGGGCACTTCTTGCATTCACTTTATCTTTTTTGTTGGACCTCATCTAATGTACAATAGTTTACTAAGTATACTAAGGATTTGGTTGTTATAAACTAAGGTTCCAAACCCATATGTAAATATTGTTGTTCTATTAAGGCATAGGAATATCACCAGTATTCCTTTTCCTCCACCATTAACAAATGGTTCCGTGAGCCATTAGATTTTGTGGTCAAGTGAAGAAGAACAATCATACTTCAATCCAATTTTGTTTTAGGTTAGAGCAATGAAGTTTCTTGAAACATAAGTTTATCTGATTGTGAAAGATAAACTACCACCAACTCAGAATTCATATCGGTTGTGAGAAGATGAAATCAAAGACTTTGAGTAAACTTAAAAATTCACATGAAATGAAAATACTTCACACTTTATGTTAATTTCTAAAAAATTTACTTTTGATTTGTGCATAAATTAATGTTATTAATTTTTTCTCTATAGTAACTATTTGTGAAAAAATATATCCAAAATGAACATACTCTAGGTTCTTGCACCATTTTTCCTGATTATTCCTGTTACTTTGTCATTCTATAGTTTTGAAATTGGGGTTACCTCTCACACCTAACCCCTAGTCAATCTTGCTTAGTTAATATTGAAATTTTATTTCTTTCAAAGTTAGAAGTAAAAGCTTTAAAAATAAGATCTTGACAGCTATGAATGTCTCATTTTCACATCTTAGCAAATTTTATTATGTCTCTATGATTCTAATTCTTTTTCTTTTTACTTTTTCAATTGTGCATGTGACAAGTGTTGGTGGTGGAGTTAATTTGATCAATTGGAGTTAATTGCAATACAATTCGATGTTTGATGTAAATCCAGTGATTAATGTACTACAACACTCTCGTGGGCATTGCCTATTCATGGAGGGTATTAAAGGTTTCACATGTTGTCCAAGTCAAAATCTGCCATATGCATAAAGAAGATCAGACCACGTGCAACTCTAAAGATTAATGTTGTTAAAGTTGCTCATAGATGATATACCTAATTAGATACATTAGAAAAATATTAGATAACCTTTTATTTTTCGTAAAGTTGTTAAAGTTTCTCATATATGATAAACTATGTTGTTCATTGGTTATTAGCTTTGAACCAATCCTATAATTTGTGGGGGTAGATTTGATTGCAACTTTCTTGATATTAGTAAATTTTGTTCAATGTTTTTTGTTGTTGAAACCACAATTATAGAAGTTTTATGGCGTGCTTGCTTATAATTTCAAAATTTATTTGGTTGTTTCATTCTAGAATTTCATCAATCTATTTGACCAGGACACGTTATATGTATCTGTGTATTAAGTGTCTTTCTGTGTACAAGTACGTATGTTGTTCCTTGTAAGATTTTACACACAAGGATGTCCTCATTCAATTAACTAAAGGAATGATTATTAAGTGTCTTTCTATGTATAACTATTTATATGTTTCGTTGTAAGATTTTGTACAAATGGATGTGCTCAATAAATTAAGTATTTTTCAACAATTTTTCTTAATATGGTATTAATTTTCATTAATTCCTTCACGAAGTAAGAAGTAAACCTTGTTGAATTATACCACAAATGCACATTTCAAAGGTAATCTCATGGACATCTACAAATACAACTATTTTTCAATGATTATTTTCAATACGATATTAATTTTTATTAATTGGTTCATTGATAACAAAAATGCACATTTCAAAGGTTATCTCATTACCACACTATCAGTAACAGTATGTGTCTTTCCTGTCTTCTTTTTTTGTATAAGATTTTGTACATATGGAGTACTAGTAAGTGTTTTTTTGTGTACAACTAAGTGTGTTTTCTTTTATGAGATTTTGTACATACGCACTTGCTTATTCCATTAAGTGTTATCCTCAAGAGTAAAGAGTAACTCCAAATACGATATTAATTTTTATTAATTGGTTAACAAAATAAACATTCATTGATGACAAAAATGAACATTTCAAAGGTCATCTCGTTACCACACTATCAATAACAGTAGGTGTCTTTCTATGTACAATTATCTGTCTTTTTTTTTATAAGATTTCGTACACATGGAGTACCAGTAAATGTCTTTTTGTGCACAACTATCTGTGTTTTCTTTTATAAGATTTTGTACATACACACTTTCTTATTCCATTTAGTGTTATCCTCAAGAGTAAAAGGTGATTCCTAGGTGTCTTTCTGTGTACAACTATTTGTCTTTTTTTTATAAGATTTCGTACACATGGAGTATCAGTAAGTGTCTTTTTGTGCACAACTATATGTGTTTTCTTTTATAAAATTTTGTACATATGGACTTTTATTCCATTAAGTGTTATCTCCAAGAGTAATGGGTTACTCCAACTACGATATTAATTATTATTAATTGATTCACAAGATAAACGTTCATTGATAACAAGAATGAACATTTCAAAGGTCATCTCATTACCACACTCTCAGTAATAGTAAGTGTCTTTCTGTGTACTACTATCTGTCTTTTTTGTATAAGATTTTGTACACATAGAGTACCAGTAAGTGTTTTTTTGTGCACAACTATCTGTCTTTTCTTTTATAAGATTTTGTACATATAGACTTGCTTATTCCATGAAGTGTTATCGTCAAGAGTAAATGATTATTCCAAATACGATATTAATTTTCATTAATTGTTCCACCAAATAAAAGTTCACCGAAAACATAAATGCACATTTCAAAGCCTTCCTTATAACATACTTCTACTAGCAACAGTAAGTGCAGTTTCTACGTACAATTATCTGTTTTTTTATTTTTAAGATTTTGTACACATGCAGATATATATACATCCATTCTGACACAAAACAAAATACATAGAAACTAACAAATATATATATATATATATATATATATATATATATATATATATATATATATATATATTCATTCTGTACACTTTTTATTCAGTAATGAAAATTTAAATCTATAGAAAAATTATAACACAGTCTATACAAAATTATAACACTACAAAAGAAACAATTTTTTTTCTTCATTTATTGTAGCAAAGTCTTCCCATATAAAAAAATACAATACTGAAAGATGTTAAATTATAAGACGAATTCTACATTTAAAATTGTTATCCTTTTTTTTCTAGAAAGGAGTTATATAGCACGGTATTCCTTCATGTCAAGGATAATGATTATGTTTGTGCGATATAACTGCTATAACTGAGCCTTATGGTATTAACCTCGCCCGCCATGATCCATGATGACTTTACTCCATTATCCAAATCCCTGTAATTGAATTATGAACATGCTTGCTAATATTCAATCATCTACAACCTTCAAACATCAAAGCATAAACCTTCAAACACCAAACATAAAGGATAAAATACAAGTTCTAATAAAAATAAAACAAGTTAGTTTGAATCAAGCTCTTGGCTTCTAGTCAGATTATGGTATGACAGTATCTACAACCTTCAAATGCCAAGTTCACTAACCTATGAATATCAGTAAATATAATAGGAGACAGACATCGTTAAAAAAAGAAGTTTACTATATATTGTTCAAACAAAAAGAAGTTTTTTCTTTATCTTTGCATGTTCCCTAACATCGGAAAACATAAGTGCTAATAACAATGGAAAAGTTAAAGACAACCGCAGCTATGCTACATCTGAAAATTGTTGAAGCAGATTTTCGGGAGAAGAAATCTAGACAACCTAAAAAATTTCATTAACTCAACAGAGATCTTACTTTGGTTGAAATAAAACTTTATAGTTTACTTAATCGGCAGAGTATACACTCCTTATAACCAAAATAACATTAAAACAAATTTTTGCCTCCAAACCCAAAACAAGCATTGCACTAACCTATGAATATCAGTAAATATAATAGGAGACAAACATAGTTAAAAAAAAGAAATCAATCAAAGTTAATAGTTAAGAAAACAAAATAACTTCCACCCAGATCCAACACTTACGGATGGTGGGCTCAATTTTTTAAATTACTACATCATTGAATCATTGTAAATGATAACACAATCAGAAGGTAAGATCCAACTGTTGCTGTTACAGATGATGGGCTCAATTTTTTAAATTACTCCATCATTGACTCATTGTAAATAATAATAAAATCAGATGGTGTGACAACCAAATAACAATTTTGGAAAACCACAATCAATAAAAGATTGGGGAAACAATTATCAATCAAATATTATATACTATATAGTCAACATATACTTTATTACTTTGAAAACATGCCAATTCTTACAACACCAGTTTAAAGAATTTGTCTACGATATTGCCAACAAGTTCTATTGATATTAAACTATTTATATACCAAGATACAATTGGGTTGTATGTTTGTTCCTTATAAAACCAAGTATTCCTTACACCACTTATTTTTAAGATAGGAATGCATTGATCCCTATGTGATAAAAATTAGAAAAGGTAAATGATTTTATTTCTCTGCACACACTCACAAGAGTGAACTGTGAACCTGTAGAGCTTCAACAAATAAAATTTTGAATCTTATAAATACACACTCATACTCTCTCTCTCACACACACACACACACTCATACACACACACGCACACACTCAAACACATATAGTAAACAAACTCAGGTCAGGAACAATAAGCCTAAAAAAAAAGACGACCAGGGAGAGAAAAAACAAAAAAAACCCTAAAACGAGAGAGAGGATGAAGATAGAAACTCTCATTTACCCAGGAGACCGAATAGGATACACAACGGTGAGAGATGTGGAATGAAAAAGAAAATTTGATGAATGTGCGTGTGGGTGTGTTCCTTGCGAGGAAGAAAGACAAAACCCTAACCCCTCTTTTTCACCAAATTTAATCATCACGCAATGTTCAAAGTGCCTCTGACGGAAGAGAAAAAACGAAGAACCTTGTCCCAGCAAACAAAGACTTGAGGAGATTTCAGTGGTGAGAGATGAGAGACGTGAAGGGGAAACGAATGAAAGAATGAAAAGGGTTGGCTTGAAACCTGAACTGCAAATGCCCTCTTCTACTCTAGACTACACCAGTCAATGCAAATTCCACGTCGCAGAAGTTAAAAAAATTGAAAACTAAAAATCAAAATGCCACATCTTAGTGACATGTAGGCAATTAAAAAGGGGTCAAATTTGGTGAGTTAAACTATCATTACTCTAAAATTAGGGAACACATCCCATATCTTTTTGAAATTTGCTAATTTTGGCATTTTCTGAAGGTTTTTTGTAATTTTTTTATTTTTACATTTTCACACCTTGCAAGATTAATATAACTTAAGCTACATAAATAAACATTAAAATATTCAAGAAAATATTTTATGCAACTCAAATGTTATTTTTGTTATAAAATAAAGTTAATAATAGTAATAGAGAGAAAGAATAGATGTTTTCTGTCTCACTTTATCAAGGGAGAAAAGTTCCTATTTATAGGTACATAAGACAATCCAAATAGTACAACTCAAAGGTTACATACTTAATGTAAATATCACCAATAGTAATCAAGCTGAGTAATTGTCAACAACTCAATGGACAATCCATAAATTTCATAATAATTTTTTATTTTTATCTCACGGGGCCACTATTAGAATTTGGCCAAATTTTGAATGTGTTTTGTAATTTCTTTATTTTCATACCTTGTATGATATTAACATAACGTCAGTTGCATAAAAAAATATTAGAATATTCAAGATAATATTTTATGCAACTCAAATTCTATTTTCTATGCGTTTTTATCTCACGAGACCACCATTGGAATTTGGCCTTATTCTGAAGGTGTTTTCAAAGCAATGGTGTTTTTCACAATAATTATTCGTAAAATTTGAATAAAACACATGTAATGAAAGGAATGGTGTCAAGATAACATTCTTACACGGCATTGTGAAATTCTAACCATAGATATTCATGGTAACTAATTGTGAGTAGTTATGGACAATCTTCATCTTCGATCTTAATAATGAGTTATCTCATGTAAGATTTTATAAAAGGTGTAGGCAGGATAAAGTTTTACCTAGGTCCCACGGTGGGCGCCAAATGTTTTTACCAATTTGGAGTGTAGACCTTTGTACAGGCAGCAAGATCTTGATGACTTTGATAGACTGTTGATGGCTTTGATAGACCTTGATGAGGGTACTCCTAACAGTTGAAATAGGAGGAGATCCAACTGCAAAAGATTTTCTAACACTCAAGTCAGTAAGAGAGTTTGGATCATTAAAGTAAAAGAGAATGAGTATGAGAGAGTGTGTGTTTCTTGGTGAAATACTATGTGTATTTATAGGGCCTTTTGGGCCTTGGATACATGTGATAAAATGGGCCCAATTTTCTTTTGGCATGAATGTGAAAAGGCAGAGGAAAACCCTAGTTGCTAAGAAGGGCAACCTTTTGGATTGAGAAACACTCTTTTAATGGTTATTGAATAGCCATTAATCAATTTTTAATTTAATTTTCGTTTAATGGAGTAAAGGGTGATTAAGGGGGTATTAACTTATAGAGATGAAAGAAATAGAAGTGAGGGAAACACTGCAATTTCGTATTGGCATTGGGCAGAGGTTTTTCCATAAGTTTCGGACTAGCTTGTAAACAGAATTGAGGCTGAAAGCTGTTATTGGAGTGGAAATAAAGGTTAGGGGAGTTGGTTGAAGGATTCACACACTCCAAATTCGAATTGAGCAAGGATTCCAGGTAAGGGGAGTTGTTTCTATATGTCTTAAATTCGTATAAGTTGCATTGAGCCTTGCCATGAGATAATTGCATGAAATTCCTTTGCTTTCACGTTATTTTCTAAGGTTTCTGGGTTTCTGTCTAGAAACTGCTTGGCGGTAAGGCCCGAGCCGCCAAGCGACGCATCAGACTGTCTTGTATTTTCTGCCTTTTTTTCATGAACCGCCTGGCAGGGATGATTATCCGCCAGGCGGCACGACACTGTTCTCGTTTTCTTGGTTGTTTTGATGTTGCTTGTGCAGGAGTCAGTGTGACTTCTAAATTTCGGTTGCATACAATATTTTGGTGACTTATTGTCCTGTAATTTATGATAATCACGTATGTGGTGATACTTAGACAAGAGTCATGCATGAGAAATCATGAATATATATATATATATATGTATATATATATATATGTATGTATATATATATGTATGTATATATATATATATATATATATATATATATATACATATATATATATATATATATATATATATATATATATATGTGTTTTGAAAG
>Ga0214545_1001654_pt1 | contig 42036 bp, 15 predicted proteins | sample CNSS4metaG_FD_160064 | JGI IMG/M metagenome (GOLD analysis project Ga0214545, IMG submission 160064) | Root nodule microbial communities from cowpea collected in UCLA plant growth center, Los Angeles, California, USA - CNSS4 | ecosystem: Host-associated > Plants > Roots > Nodule | place: USA... | reverse complement strand
TATATATATATATATATATATATATATATATATATATATATATATATTCACCTATTTCTACACTTAGTAACTGATTTCTGAACCTGTATGCCCATTTTTTCATAACATATTAATACTTCTTGTTTATCAATTTTATGCTATGCTTCTTTTTGCTAATATCTGCCTGCTTGTAATTGTATTAGATTTTAAGCCATCTTCTGCTTGTTCAAATTTATCACTTGTAAAGTTAACAGTTTATAATATGACCGTTTTCCGTAGGATAAAATACACTATGCATTGACTGTGTAAAGTAGTTTTACATTGTCATCTAGTCACAAACTATCATTTATAGCAAGTTTGTTGACTTTTACTATAATTACATTAAAAATTGTACCAATGGTGGTGATTTGTGAGTGGGTGGCAATGTAAAAATGTAAACCTGTTTTACACTCTGTCAATGTATAACCATTAAACTCTTTCCATAATAAATGATCAGGTTACATGTTTAATTATTGTGCTGATCCCTTTCTTTTGATTATTTTCAGTGAAGTATATAAGCTGAAATTGATATATCTAATTCTTGATTTTGAGTTTCATTTATTATTTAAAATTTAATCATCATTTTTAGCTTTTGGAGGTGTACGACTAATTTTCCTGGTTCATGATTTCCAAAATCCAGAGCAAGCAACAACAGCTTCAAATATTGCCAATAGTCAGAGATGCTGTAATTATTTAAGTTGATCTCCACACACATGCTTAAGCTGGTTGCTTTTCTGTGGCTTCAAAGGCAGCCCATTCAGTTTGCTGCCACATTCCAGATGAAGATCGGAAAGCTTATCCTCTTGCATTGTCAGGTTATTGTTATAGTTCATTTTTTGGCTTGATAGTTTGTTTTTATACTTGATAGGCATATTCTGTCATCATGCAGTGGGAGCACTCCAACAATAAGGGGTGTTGTCGTCAAGCAATAATGCAATATTCACCTTGCTTTAGATTTTTTATTGCAAAAGCGTATGCTATTGTTTAACATATTAAAGTTTATAACTTTATGGTAGATAACAACACTTCTTTACAAGGCTTCCTTTTCATTCTCCTTCAAACAGATTTTTGCTTAATTTTTCTCCGATTTATCGTGATCACGTTGATGCAGTTTTTCGTGTACATAGGGTCACTGTCATCTCTCTAGTCTTTCCCAAACTTTCTTGACTCACCCTCTCACATATATTTTAACTAGTATTAGATCTATTTTTAAAACTACTCACAATATTATAACACTGTTCTTGCAGTTAAACATCATACAGGATAAATGTTGAACGCTAGTGTATACATCCATCATTCAAATTCCCGCGCTGATTATACAACCTCATAGGATTGATATTTTTAGGTTTTCTGTTGGATGGATTGGCGACTCAGAATCCTAAATCAAGTGTGTACGTTTGTCCCCCGGGGGCTTTGTGTATCTACATGAAAGGATGGTCTGTCAGCTAAGCCTATTCAGCATTGTGTTTTCCCTCCTTGATCAATATGGTTTTATTCGTGTATTTTTATTTCCTGATTGAATTGACTAGTTATTATAGCCATTACATACTTACCTTGTGACATTCATATACTGAGAATGAGACTGAGGATAAAACTTGAACGTTTCATTTCATGTTGAACCCTACCACCACCAAGCAAAACTCTTGAAACTGTTATTTTTCTTATCCAAGAAATCTAACTTAAAAATACTGAAATAATATGGCAAATGAGTAGTTTGACGTCTCAATTTTATTACTGTCCATTGAAAAAGGATATACAAAAAAAGAACCATTGAATGTCCAAATATAGATAATTTTTAAAATCACTCTGGAATTTCCCTATATAAAATTGCATTTTAAACTTAGAAATCAAGTGGCCACAACATCATGCCCTTATTTCTTCCAGGATTAAGAGTACTGAGTTGATTAAGCCATTCAAATCTGCACATGTAACTACAGTGATGCAATAATAAAGGCATTCAGATTCACAGCATTATTCAAATCAAAATAGCTCCTTGTACGAACATTCGAACATGTATATGAGAAATCCATTCACTGGCTGAAATAGTCAAGTTCATTGGATGTCTGTTAACTTCTCCTCGCAAGAGTCATGCTAAGTTCTTTTAAGCACTGAAATACATTTGAGTGACTCATGATGATGTTTATAACATTGACCATGCCTATTACAGGATTACAAAACAGAAGGTGGAATTTACTATTCACACAGCACAACGTTCTATTGTTTCACATAAAATCTCTTGTTTTATTTTTTGTTTAGTCTTTTATTTATCATGACATTGTTTTGCTCACCACACTATCAATTTTCGATTGTAGTTGTATCACTAGTCTCCAACTATGTCGATCCATTCTGGCCTTCTCTCTCACTATTTGCTCACATGCTGGGCATAATGTCAGTAAGTACAGTTTACTGTGGTGGTACTTGTTGCAGACAGATACCGTACAGAGAACATAAAAACTATTGAAACAGGCCCAAGTTTTTTCTTATTTTAAGTATTTTTGTCCGGAAAATGACAGTAGCTAGCTAAATGGTTGCAGACTTTCATGTTAGAACAGTCATAAAATTTAGTGGACTTCTGTGACATGCTTGGCCATATGTACTGCCAAAGCCAACCAAATGATGATTCAGAACATAATCAACTAAAATACTTTTCTTATCAAAGAACCTTGTGTGTTTTGAGTTATCTACTCAGAAGAAAGATTTGAAAACCACTTTTTGTCTTCACACATTCTTTAAGCGGAGGGAGGACACCCTTAACTCCTTTTGAACCATGTTTCCATTGACTGATAATAAGTGATCCACAAAGTATGGAAGAGGATTTTCACTATACTAGTTTTTTCCCTTCTGCACACTCTTGGTACAATTTAAAAGAAGGAGCAGAAGGCACAAATATCATCAAACCCAAAAAGATAATTCGAACCGAGAAAACTTTTCATTATTCATAAATTATACGAACAATTAGCTGCTTAATATCTATATCGGGATATCTTAAAGGAGGGGGAAGAATTTGAAAATTTGGATGATATGTATTGCTTTTATTTTTTCTCTTCCGGTTTCTCTTCTGGCTTCTCTTCATTCTTCTCCTCTTTCTTTTCCTCTTTCTTTTCTTCTTTCTTCTCTTCCTTGGCAGGTCCAACTGATATTATATCAACCTTCCCTACTTTCTTCAGCTTCTTCACTACCGCCACTGCATCCATTTCGCCAACCACTATCAACTTCTGTTCCTTCACATCAGCAGCTATCGAATCAACCCCTATTGTTCAAACGAACAACAGTTAAACAGATTAAAACAAAAAAGGTTTTCAATTACAGGAACTATAGTTTCTGTGGCAGAACAAAAATGAAACTATATGTAAACACCAACCATAGATATCTGCAGCTGCTTCTATTGCTTTCTTCTTTGTTTTTTCATCTATCATAGTAAGGACCTTTAATACCACCTTCTGCTACGGATCCAGCGAGGGACAGCAAATGCAGACAGAGGAAAGAGAATAATAAATAAACAAAATTTGGATCAAACACTTGAGTTAAAAATCATACATATAAATTTAACCAACAAGCATGAGCATGTGGAATAAATATTGCAGATCACTGAACATGAAAAACAGTACCTGAGCCTCCATTGTGAAGAGAAAGATGTGTGTGAAAAGAAGAAAAAGGGTAACGAAGGGTTGAAAACTTGTGGCCTTTGTAATAGAAGTAAGGCGTGCGGTTGTGGATATCTTCTTTTATTTGTGGGTGTGTCTGTGTGTGCTACATCCAAAAGATGGACACTTTAAATGCAAAACTGTTGGCCAGCATGGCTCAACTCAATAGCACACAAAGGACAAATGTTGACGTGATGAAGTGTGTTACTTGCCAGGTGAATTTTCTTTCTCTGTAAAATTTTCATACTGTTCTATGAGTGGAACAACTATCAGGAAAAAAAAAAAGAAAGATTTCATTTTCATTTCCTTTCTACCTCCTCACACAGTCACTTGTTAATATTTTTCTACGTGAAGAAAAAGAATTTGATCACGTCAGGGAACATGTTAATAATATTTTAAAAAGAAAAATATGTGGAAAGGGAAAGAGAATGAAATAATTGTTTTTCTTTACTTAGTTGTCATCCAATATTAAGCATGTATGGAAGTTAAAAAGATAAATGGCGATATTGAAATTCATGGTAATCCATGACTTTAAATTAAGAATTGTTTTACAGCAATGCCAATGAGGCACCAACTCAAGGTCTACTCATCAGGACAAATGTAATTGAAGTTAGAAGTTAGATGAAGACTTGTGTGAAGAAAAGCATGTCACTTTGCAAGCTTCAATCCACAATTGCCTTACATCTATAATATTATTATTGTTCCTGTGATTGTGCCTACTCTTAAAAATGCATTCACCCCACTATTCTTTTGTCTTCTTATCACAATACCTGAAAAAGAAAAGACTGAGATACAAAAAGTAAGACAAAAAAGTTTCTCTATTAACATTAACTTATATACAGGTATTCATGTATTAGAGATTAAGTCTCCACTAAATAAACTTCTCCAGCCATAAATTGTTAACGATAAGATGGAGACTCAATAAAAAAAATGAAATCAAAACCATTTTCATAACAAATAACAAGAAAATAACAATCATTAAATAAATATTAGATTCTAGATAAATATTAGAAATTCAACAATTAGTGGAAAGTCTCATATTAATTAAAAATGAAAAAGTTGAATATATATAAGAAAAATAAAATTCACAAACATTAAATCTTAAAGTTTTATGTTAAAAGTGGTGTCAAAATTTTTATACAAACAGCTTATACCTTAAATGTGGTCAATTTCTCTGATCCATTTCGGTAAAAAAATTTCAAAAATGATATTAAAATATATGAATTGCTTCGAGGTTCTACGTAGATTATACACTTATTACATGATAAGATCTCTTAGTAAGTGTAAAATTTCTTATATAAGCAACTCACAACAAAACAAAATAATATGAACTTTTATCACAAAATACAACAAAAATACTCAAAAATTTTAAATTATACTAATATTTTAAATATAAATACTAAAGGCATTATAGAGTTAGATTCAAATTGAGTGAGATTTGAAAGTAGGAATCTCTTATTTTTTAAAAAGGAAGTTGAATACAAAGTAGTTTTTCCCTACCCTACAAGCAAGGTAACAAAGAGTACAAGTTTTTGTAAGCACCATAATTATAATTAAATGCAAGGAAAGTTTTGACCTTTGAGTTGTATATTCAATTTCACTGTGCCAATTGAATCCAATACAGTCATGCTTTACATTCCCACTTTCTTATGAAAATTGCAAAGCTTATAGTCCACTCTCTATGCTTCAATATTCCACTGCCATTTTCTCTGATATTTTTTAGGGTGGGTTTGGATCGGAAATTCAGTCTAAATTCAAATAATTGTATTAGAATTATATATAAATTCATATATTTTCTAAAAGAAATAATTTGATATTTTGTACATCTAAATATAAATAATTATATTATATTTGAAATCCAACCTCTCATTTTAAAAGTAAAATAGTTTGATTGTTTACAAATTAGTCTCATACCTGATTTAAAAATTTATATTTCTTAAAAATCAGTTTTAATATAAAATAATGTAAAATTACTACATATTTCTTAAGAATATTTTTTAGAATGAAAAGTCATTGAAGTCTTTTATACTTCATAAAATATGTAATTAATTAATAATAAAAAATAAATCAATTTTTCATATTTAGTATTTATTATTTTTGTAGAGTTAGATACAATATTTGACGCATTTCCTCAATCTTATGAGCAGGAAATGAATTCAATTTTTAAAATTCTAATCCAAAATCTAATCAATTTAATCTAAATAATTGGATTGAAATTAAATTTATATTTATATTTTTATAATTTATTTTTAATTTTTGTAGATAATAAATCTAAATTATGGGATGATATTCAAATTTCAGATTATTTTTTATAAAATAAAATTTTTTGAATGTTTTATAAATTGATTTGATACTAATTTTGAAATCAGTTTAAATCTAAACCAATTTATCTAAAAATATTCTTTAGAATTAAAATTTGTTAAAATCCTTCCAATTTTATAAAATGTAAAATTAATTAATAATTTAAAAAATAAATTACCTTTTTACATTTAATACATATTTCTCGCAGAGTTAGGTACAATTTATAAAAAAATTACTTTCCTTATATTCAACACATGTTTTTTCTATGCATAAAATGTCAACTCAACTTGCTCTTCTTTTTTCCACCGTCATGGGCTTTAGTAGGGGCAGCTATTGGTATTTGGGCTTGTAGGTAATCCATGTTGAAATTGTCGTTATTGTTTTTTGAATTTAATTTATGTAAAATTCGTTACATATATATTTAGTTAAACTTATGTTACTATTATAATTTATTATACTGGTTTTTGGCACCATTTGAGATTATTTTTCATTATTATTTATTTTCTCTTTTTCTAAAAGTATAAAAATTAATTTTTATTAAGATTATTTTATTCTTATAAAAATTGTTAAATAGTGTTAAAAAACTTTTTTCCTATAATTTATTGTATTAATAAATTTAATGAAGTAATAAAATAATTAATTTTATTAGATGTTTATGTACAAATATGTTATCCTGAAAATATATATAAATGAAACTCCTATTGTTTTTTGTTGCCCTGCAATTGTTGGAAAATGTTGAGATCCAATGAGTCCACCACTGTGAGACTCTTTGTATCATTCATCATCGTCGTGGTTTGCACTCTACAGGTTCTTTCTCTTCATAGTTATACCATTAATGTTGAGTTTATATGCAATAAAAAAATATAATACGTTATGTATTACAGTTATACATATAATGTAATTTGATATTAACATCAATATTATGTATGCCATTAGTATGTTGTATCAGTTATGAGCGTCAGGCTTTAGTAGAAGGAATATTATATATGCTAGATTTAGGTTGCATACTTCCTTTTCAGTGAAAGCTAAGGGAATAATTTTAAGTTTTAATGTATTTGTTATGGAAAATGTTAGAATGATTCTAGATTTAGGTTGTATAATTTCTTTTAAGTGAGAATAGTTTCAAGGTTAATTACATTTGCATGAAATAAATTAAAAAGCTTTTAAATTTATGTTAAATTGTTGAAAATAATTTAAGTGTGAGTATAAGTCTTGTATAAAATAGAAATGATAAAGTTAAATTCCATATAAGAAAAGGAAAAAGACCCATAAATTAGATGTGATGAAGTTTTGGCTTAAGAGTGATGTGAATATTTTATGAGTTAAATTCAATTCATATATTTATAATCTCTTTAATTAACTCCTTTAAAAAAACCACCATAAATAATATTTATTTAAATTTATATTGATTTTTTTTTCTTGAACATATTGGTATACGATATTGATAGCTTCAATCTTGATTGTATTATTTAAATTTTAGAAATTTACATTTTAACTGTTACGATATCCAAGTTTCTTGAAGTTAGTTTTTTTTTCTTCGAAATTTAATGTAAAGATTAGAAATTACTTTAAATTAAAATTGTCATTAGAATTTTCTTATGAACAAAATGAGAAAGTATTAACAATCCATGTATGTCACTTTGAGAGGTAAATAAATATGTTAGAAATATTATATATTTTCTGATTTTAACTCTTGGTGGATATATAATATATTTTATTGAAATTTATTTTTATCAAATATTAAATATTATGATGATATCTTTATATGATGAGATATTGTACTTTATATATTGAACAAGTTTCTAATAGATCAATATGAAGAAGTAAGAAAGTTCTCTGAGTTACTTTTCATCAAACAGCTCTTGTACATATTTTTCTTTTTCATGGCTTATACATATCTAATATGGTATCAGATAAAAAATAACACCTTTTGCATTTACTCCTTTCTTGTTTATTTCCTGTCATGGCGAATCCTACTTCATCTTCTGGTTCTTCTTGTTCATCGCCTTCTGCAGGTTCTCGTTGACTTTCTCCATATTCTCGTGACTTTCTCCAACTTCTTATCACTTTCTCCAGGTTCTCGACTTCTCTAGGTTCTAGACTTCTCGAGATTCTCGAATTCCAAAGGTTCTCGAATTCTCAAGGTTTTCGACTCTTCAAAGGCTTTCAAATTCTCAAGGTTTTCGACTTCTCAAGGTTCTCAAATTTCTCCAATTTTTTCTCAAGGTTCTCGAATTTTTCTAGGTTCTCAAATTTGTCGAATTTCTTAAATTTCTCAAATTCAAGTTTCTTAAATTTGTCGAAAAAGTAAGAAAGTTCTCTGAGTTACTTTTCATCAAACACCTTTTGTACATATTTTTTTCTCATGGCTTATACATATTGATATTAATAAATTTCAATAAAATATAGTATATCTCCATCAATAGAGTTAAAATCAAGAGATATGTAATATCTCTAACAAAATACATGACTAATCATTATGGTCCATCAACTTTCATACCTAAATTTCATAATTATGGGATATATGAAACACTAGATAAAAATCTCACTTAGTTGTGTTGTTTTTTTTTTTATCGGCAATTATTAGTTATTAGTTTTTGTTAGTGAGGAGTTAAATTTATAACCTTTCCCATCCTCTTTTCTAAATCTCACAAAATTAGTCTTATTTCTTTAAATTCTTAGTGTAAGTGTAAGTGTAAGTGATGATGAGAAGATACTATTGATTATTAATGTTTACACTGATCTTTAGTTAGACGTTGAATCTTTAACAGTTATTTAAATGTAGAAAATTTGATGAATGTTTGAGTATTTTAGTATTTGAACATGCTTAAAGTTATGGAAAATATTTTTTTAATATAGTTTTGTTGACAAACTTTTAATAATGAACATGTTTGATGTGATTTAGAAAGAGAAGATAAAGATTTGGTGTGTGTTGAAAAACAAATTTTGTTAAACTTTGTCAAGAAAAAATTTGTCAATATCACATCCGTAGGTTATATGTTCATGACTTGATTTATGAGTTAAAGTGGAAATAAGTAAGTTCTTTTGCACCGGCAAAATGCAACAACACCTACAAAACTTGAAAAACATAATTGAAATTTTTTAAAATCATCACAATCAATAATTTATGAAAGGAAATTTTCACTTGTACTCTCCCACTCAAGATATGATTCTTTTTTTTTTCATCTAGGGATCACTTAAAGGATTTGACCAATACAGAATGAACTTCACTTAAATATTAGAGATTTAGCGAATTGAGTTAGGATTAGGGATTGATCAAAATGAATTGAGAATTTGAACATTGGTTCAACCGAAATTCTGGGATTGAGTACTTTCAGCGAAAATTTGAGGAGTGAAAGTTAGAGTTTTTTTGTTCTGTTTTTTTTTTCTAATAATTGTTGTAAACAAAGTAATTACCCTCTAATTTGAAGTAAATTATAGAAAATTTGGAAAATTTCCAAAATCGTGATTAGTCCCGATCGACGAGATTCTTTCTACAAGAATAAACATATGCCTTCATTCACAATTGTAGTCTCCTTTTAAGAAAAAAAAAATAAAAAAGAAAAGGCTTTACAAGTCAAAAAAAGAAAACCTATTATATAAACATAAAAACTTGTATGAGTGTGAAGTCACGCAAAAAACCAAAAGAAATTTGAGGTATCTACACTTTGAACACTTATATGAGTATTCATGTCTTTGAAAACCCATATTTTTTAGGATAATGATATTTTGATTACTAAATTTTGACAATTTTATCTTATTACATGATGTGTCATCTTTGAAGTAGTTTTGAAATATAGAGAAATGAGTAAATAAAAAAAATGAGTTGCCACTTAGAAGAGGTCACCTCATAATATAAAAGAAAATTGTCAAAAAATCATTTTTCTATTTTTCATCCATAATGGTGACTATATAAGAGGCATTTTCACTCTAGCAAGCTATGCTTGATATTCTAACACATAACACTTCATATTAACACTTTTACATTCCAATATTTTGCTTTAAAGAGGTAACTATTTCCTAAGCATGTTTATGGAGTTCATAGCAAACTAAAACAAACTCATATATAGGATTTTATTAATATTCTTTACTTTTATATGCGTACATAATAAACAAGAAACACTGACTCATACATAAACAACATACAAGTACTACACCGTACTTGTCATTATTGACTCATCACTTATATATATATATTACATGCATATAAGATAGAACATCATTGATCCACGCATATGATCACACAACAGTTGTAATAAGGATGTCTTGTTTCTCCTCCTTCACCTCGTTGTTCTTCAAGCTTGAAGTGAAAGACCATGAAAGAATGGTATTTCTTTGTTTTTGTTCTCCAGTTGAAGCAGAGAACCCTACTCGAACCCATTTAGAAAGCACGGTATGTAACTCAAGATCATAGGAGAGCGTGACAGCACTACTCCCAGGATAAAAAGTAGCAACAGTCAATCTTTTAGAGGCAGAGTTATAGCTGATGTGTGCAGTGGCTGTTTTCCCATTTTGCCAGTCCCACCGCGCAGTTGTCTTGGACCTAATAGAGTTCACATCGATTCCAATGTGTTTGTATGATGGATCACCAACATTGTCATTAGAGTAGGTGTCCATTTCAACAGCAACAACTTTGTTCGATTCAGCTTTGAAATCAACAGTGGTTTGGTTTTTAGAGATGGAGGAGTTTCTGAAAGCGTTTGAATCGGTAAAGAGTCCAAGGAGTCTGCCACCAGAATTTGGAGGGATGACAGTGTCATATGGTGCAATCAAGAAGGTCAAGCCATCGGCCGGAGGAGATGTGTAAGGTGTTGAGATTTCATAGGTGAAAGAAGATTCAAAGCTATACACTACCGCAGAGTTTTCCCAAATGGGCACTGGTGCAGAGTATAACACTCTTCCCACACTACCACTCACAGGGTTTCCTGCACTGTCTAGCTTAGTGAGTTGTAAGACATTGTTTGTAGAAATGGCATCACCTTGGAAGATAAAATCCTTTTGGTCGGAACCAAACCTGCTGAAGCTAAAAGATAATGACTGTGCTGACTTCACCTTACTGGGGAACATGAACAACGTTGTCACAAAGACAAACATAGGAATTAGGACTGAATAATTTGTGGTAGAGATGGCCATGGTGGTGTTGAATTGATTTGGGTGCTGCTATGAAGTTGGAATCTTGATGAAGAGTCCATGCAAAACCTTTCCCATTTATAGTGAGTAAATTAATTGAGGATCCATGCCAAGTGTCATTTGATATAAAGGATAATTAATTGTGTAATGGCAATGTAGCCGTTCTATCCAGTAGTCATAATTAATTTCTTTATTATCTAATCCCGTGATTATAAATTATATTCCAACTTATTCATTCTATTCCAAGTTGACCATTACTGATTTAGTACTAATTTACTAACCAATTTTATAGTGGTTTAAATGATTATTATAGATCAAATATGATTACAACAAAATTAACAATTATTTCATATTTGTATAGTTTTTCTGCTTGATTTAATATTTCCAAATTTTTACTGTGTCTAAAACAATATAATCTTTAACGTAAAAAAATAAATAAAAATTAACACGATGTTATACAAATACAAGTTCAAGAGACAATTATCTATATTTATATATATAAAGATTTTTATTTTTATGTTCACATTTGTCTTTCAATTTAATTATTTTAATATTCTGTTTTTAAATTAAAATAATCATTTTGTCAATAATTATTCTAAAAATAATTATCTATACTTATAAGTGAAAGTTTGCTTAAAAATTTAATGTTTTTTTTTATTGACAAATTTTTTAAACAATTTTTTTTAAAATAAGTACAAACACAACAAATAAAAACTACTTACAATAAAATGATAAATTTTATTTTATTTATTTTTATAATTATAATAATATCACTAATAATAATTTTATTATTTTTTATTATTAAAAAAAAGTTGAACACATAAACATATTATTTTTATTTTTGTAAATATAACTTTTATCAATTTTTTAATAATTCCTATGCGTTAAAAAATATGATGAGTTTCTCTTTCATATATTTGTATAGTTTTTCTGCTTGATCTAATATTTCCTAATTTTTACTATGTTTAAAACAATATAATCTTTAAAGTAAAAAAATAATAATTAGCGAAGATGTTACACTAATAAAAGTTCTAGAAATAATAGTCTACACTTATGCATATAAAGATTCAATTTTTTCTGTTCACATCTATCTTTTAATTTAATCTTTTATTTTTTTAAATTAAAATAATTATTTTATCACTATTATCCTTTAAGTGAAAATTGGTTTAAATTAAACGTTTCTTTAATTAATTTTTTAAATTTAACCATTTTCTAAATAATACATACAAAATAAATAAAAACCACTCACAATAAAATTATAGATATTATTTTATTTTATTTTAAAATTATAATAATAACAAAAATATTGTTATAATTTAGCCATTTTTATTTTTGTAAATATAATTATATTTAAAAAAATTAATAATTCTTATTCTTTGAAGAATATAATGACATTTTGTTTTTAATGTTTTATGTATGTGTGATATGACTAGAAAATATATTACTTTTAAAATTAAAATTAATTATATTACACAACATATATCTTTCTTTTTGTTTTATTTTTCAATCAAAATAAATTCTTGACTCTAATTCATTTAATAGTAATTTAGAAAATAGTTGTAATATTGTTATTAAAATAAATACGTGGCAGTGACAGGTAGGATATAGCTTGACTTACAATTAATTGCAATTTACTACAAATTGTACAAAGTTAGGTTCTGATGAACTTGACGTACACAGTTAACTCTCTAGTTTCAGTTTTATTTCATACTATTTTTTTTTTTTGTTGATTTCTCCTCCTATACTCTTTTAATACTTATAATTTATTTAATAACTCTGTATGAATAATATTTTTATTTAATAGATAATAATTTTATAACATGTTATTATATTTATATTAATATGTTTATTTAAAAGCAAATTAATTATGCACTGTGTGAGATTGATATATTTATTAATCTTGTTTCACATAATCTAAATACAATCCTTATAAGTTTAACAAAACACCCGTTATATTATAAAAAAAAATCTCACTCCAAATTTTCTCTCGTCACATAAAACAATATCACCTAAGTTTTAACGACGCATTCTAATTTGATAGAAATTTTTTATATTTATTATTATTGAATTGAGTGTGAATATAATATTTATTTTTTCTCTAATAAATTATTAAAACACTTATAATTTATTAGATAATTTTATAAATATAATTTTATAAACATCTTTATAATCTTTAGTTTCATTTATTTTTTAAAAAAAATTGTTTATTTGTTTTTCTTTCTTTTGTATAATTTTTTAATTTTTTCTATGGTATTCAACTAATATAATATCTATAAAGTTTATTAACGTTTTTAAGGTATTTTTTCTATCACCCACAAACTTCACTATACATTCTTTTTAGTTATGTTTATATAATGTATTGCCTTTCAAAAAACACAAATCTCAATATTATTGAATCATATAATTTATAAACACACATTTAATTATTTCTCTTTCTTTTTAATATTTTAATTTATTTTTCATTTTTTTATTAAAAAATGTTTAACTCCTAATTTCAAGTTACATAGTTATTGGATAACAAGTAAACTTATTTATTCATTTTTATCATGAGTTTGGTTTTATTTAATTTTTTTTTATTCTTATTCTCTTTTAATGATTTAACTTATTCAACATTGATCAAATCTATTAAACATTTGTAAAATTAATAAATATTTTAGTTACTATGAAATTTCTATAATTTTTTTATTATTTTCAATAATTATTTAATATTTCATCAACTGTTATTTAGTATTTTGGTATAAAATTATATTTTGACATTAAATCTTTAATAATATTATATTTTTATTTACAATAATTTTTTTACACAAGAAATGTTTAATTAATATTTCAAACAGGAAGGAAAATTATTACGGAAAGCCTCCTAAGCAGTTAGGGTTGTGAGAGCTTTGCGGACCACAGCAATAGGGAGTAGTTTTTTCTTCCCAAATGTTATACTTTCTTCTACACCACAAGGCCACGTAACCATAAACACAACCTTCGAGCAGCGTCAGTATTTAATACAAGAATAATGTTACTTTTGATCTCATGCTTTTTTCCTTTTCTTTTTTGACATCACTTTTGTTATGTTTTTTTTTTATAAATACAAAAAAAGTTATCTTTTATTAAAATTACGTCTTATAAAATTGTTAAATGGTGTTAATTTTTTTTTTCTACCATAAATGTATACTCTTTATTTTGAACTTGATCGAGTCTATTGGATAAATAAATAAATAAATAAATAAATAAATATATATATATATATATATAAATATATATATATTCAGATATTTAAAATATATGTTATAGTTTAATTAAACTTTGATTTTAGGAACAACCACTTGATTATTAAAAAAATGATCGAAAGGGTTGAATAAATTTGAAATCTGGTCGATTAAAATGAGAGATAATGAATTGTCAAATATTTTTATATTGTCACTTTTAATTGAGGTAAGACATTATGAGAGAAAAATAGTACATATAGTAAGAATTGATTGTACTCTTTAAATTGATTCAGTCATTTTGAAAAAAATAAATTATAACGAATGCATGTCGTGAGGATTAATGTGTGATGTGGAGTATATATATTGTGTTAAGATGTGAGGTTTATTTATTTTTTAGTTAGATATGTGGAGTATATATATTGTGTTATGATGTGAGGTTTATTTATTTTTTAGTTTACAAAAATGATTTTGAAAGTAATATAGAAACTACTAAGTAGCTTATTTTATACTCTCATTAAAATAAATTATAAAAATAAGTTTGCATATAAAAGAATTAGGTCCTTCTATCTTTTTAGTTTTTGCATATAATTAAGAGTTGTCCTCTTCAAGAATTTTTAGTTTTCTCTATGATAGTGAACAAATATATATTGAAACTAGAATAAATTATACTGACACCCTATTAAAAAAAATACAAACATATTTCTTTTATTTAAAAAATAAATTATATATATATATATATATATATATATATATATATATATATATATATATATATATATATATATATATATATAATGCACGTACTTCTTTAAGTTTTAGAAACATTACAAATACACCTGTAAACGAGGCAATTAATGATTACAAAATATAAATATAATCTTGTGAAAATTTTGAAATTCGTTTAAATAAGATGGCTTCTATATGTTTTTAAACTTCAAAAAAAATTCAATAATAATATTAACCCTTCATGAGAATGCATAAGTTTCAATTTGTATATAATTCGTCTATAATATGCATGAGATAAGGGAATAAGAAAAGAATAGAAAATTTATATGCATTGTTTAATCGTTTTTATTAGACCAATTTATTGTATTTTCAAATTCTTACAAGTATATTTAAAAAGAAAAGAAAAGAAAAGAAATATGTACACAACAAAAATTTGAATTCTACAATTTTTTTCACAATCACTTGCATCAAAATTATTCATTTGTTTTTCTCTTTTCTCTTTTCTCGTCCACCCCAACACAACTTTAATTAAAAAGTGTGGTACCTGTACGATTTCTTAATTACTAGTTAGTATAAAAAAAATATAAAAAAGTACATGATTTCTCTTTTAAAAAAGGGTGAAACAGCATAATTTGCCTATTTATATAATTTTTTAAAAATTTGACCTTTTTCATAATAACTATAACAAATTTGTCTACAAGTAAAGAAAAACATAGGTTTTGAATTCTTCAAGGAAGATGTCAATAAAAATCCTTATTATCGATAAAATAGCCTTATTATATTAATATAAAGTTAGATAATGTAACATTCTTTTATACGTACTTTAATTTACATAGACATTGATATTTGAAATCATTTATATATACTCTATAATTTGGAGATATAGTATAAATGGTGATAGTATAATTTTTTTATTGAAATATAGTATTGGATGGTTATTGGTCATGTTTATCATATACTAACAAACTATTATAATATAAGTTACCCTTTTGTTCGCACAAGTTAAAAGAACTACTGTAAGAAAAGACCAGAGTATAACCAAAAGTAAAACCTTAATATCTGGTATCTTATATGGTATCTTATATAGGAAAAATTGTATTTTTACACCTATTATTAATAAAATATTATATTTAATAAATAAATAAAATTTTAAAATAAGATAACAATTGTCATGAGTTTTAAACGAAAGTATAATAAAAAAACAGTTTCAAATTATCAAGGTCGTTTATATAGTGCCCAACATGACAATATATGTTAAATCCTTAAATTACTCGATTGATTCCTAAAGAGTTCAATCATGTATTTGGTTCACATTTTGGAGTCAAAATATCAATTTAATATCGAAATTTTAAAAGTTTCAAATTAGTCTCATTTTTTGTTAAAACGTCTCAAGTTTGTCCTTTCTATTAAGTCTGACTAGACAGCGTGCCATGTTTTTCGATTTTCTGATTTTTTTTTGATTTTTTTTTGAATTTTTTATATATTTTTTAAATAAAAATTTTACCACATGTCAAACTGTTATCATATCACGTAGGAGTGACAGTACCTTCTTATGGTGTACCTCTTAATGAGTCTCTTCTAAATTTATTGAGTTTTAGGTTGAGATAGATTTCACTTACTAAGAAAGAAAACTCAATAGTATATTTAGATGTATTGACTGGAAGAACATCCCTGATTGAGTTCAGTAGAATTATAAAGCTTAATTTGAAAATGAACCAATAAAAGGCTGAAATTATCACAAATTCTGGACTAATTAGAAGATTATTTTACAAGTATATCGTTGTTCATCTCACGATCCGACCCTTGCTACTCTTACCATTATTGCTACATACATCTTATCCACAATCCCATCCACATATAAATAAAGTAAGCGTGTCTCCAATCCCTCTTCAAAAACAGAGTTCCGAAGAATACCCAAAACCCTGTTATGAAGCCAAGTGCAATAACTGCGTAAAACAACGACTTTTCTTTCATATGAACGTTGTCATTGTTTTTTTTGTTAAATTATTCATTTGGTCTCGATTTTCGTATATAAATTTGAATTTAGTCCCTCAATTTTTAAAATTATTTTTAAAAGTGTTAACTAGGTCCCTAATTTTGATAATTTGTTTCAATAAAGCCCCTTCCGTTCAAATGGCAGAAACGACGTTAAGAACACAGTGACATGGAGATGTTAGACGGAACTGAATAGTAAAGTGGCACATTAAATGTGGTACACATGAAACTTTGAATGCTGTAATAAATAAATAATTTTGATAAAAAGAAAGATGGTGTGAGGTTCGTGGCAAGGACTTTGTGTAGCAATTCGGTAATAACCATGAAGCTTCATCTTCACTTCATTACTGAGACTATTATCGTTGATCCTGAATCCGACAAATACAACATCAGCACCAAAACTCCTCTCCAAATCAGTTCTTTCTATTTCCTCCCAATCATCCTCATCCTCCAACAAGTCCTTGTTTTTTTCACCGATATCCTCGTTCCTACCAGATTCATCAATCTGATTATAGTTTTTTTCGAATTGCAAGATCTCAACCTCTTCAGCTTTGAGCACTCTAGAAGAATCGTACTCCACCAGTTCCACCTCAACTTCGTTAATTTTCACAACCCCTTCATTACTCTCATCCACAACATGATCCTAAGCCAAATTCACAAATTCAGTGACAACCCTCTGTCAGGTTTTACAGAGGGGGTTTCACTGGGGAGAACAACACCAATGAGATCTGAGCCTAACCACATAAGACACTGACACCACTCTCAACCAAAAACCTTAAGGCAATGGGTTTATGGGTCTTTATTCTTATATAGTGCTCTACTTTCTCATTTCTGGTCAATGTGGGACTTAGACCCACACTTGGATTCCTAACAATCTCCCCTTCAAGGGTAAGTCCCTTCAACCACATTGGTACACTCCCCCTTCAGCGGAAGCTGCCCAACCACGAGTACTCCTTTTCTGCCCTTTTCTGTACCGCCGTTATTCTTAACGGGACACGCTTACCTGGAACCCTTATCTGGGACCTTTGCCAGGAAGACTTTCGATACTAGGACCATACTGCACTCGTCTGAGCCGGTTTCAACCATCGGCCCCGATACCACTTGTCAGGTTTTACAGAGGGGGTTTCACTAGGGAGAACAAACACCAATGAGACTTGAGCCTAACCACATAAGATATTGACACCACTCTCAACCCAAAACCTTAAGGCAATGGGTTTATGGGTCTTGATTCTTATATAGTGCTCTACTTTCTTATTTCTGGTCAATGTGGGACTTAGACTCACACTTGGATTCCTAACAATCTCCCCCTCAAGGGTGAGTCCCTTCAACCACATTGGTACACTCCCCCTCCAGCGGAAGCTGCCCAACCACGAGTACTCCTTTTCTGCCCTTTTCTGTACCGCCGTTATTCTTAACGGGACACACTTTACCTGGAACCCTTACCTGGGACCTTTGCCAGGAAGACTTTCGATACTAGGACCATACTGCACTCGTCTGAGCCGGTATTAACCATCGGCTCTGATACCATTGCCTCTCTACTTCCACCGAGATTGCAATTCCACTAAGAACACTTTGACTCCAGTTGTTCGAACGCCAACTTTCCAGCAATGTGATCCCACACCCTTGCGATTCTTCTGCAAATCTCTCCTTCCTCCAATTTTGGCCACGAATGCAAACCCTAGAATAATCCCCAATTTGCTAGTTAACACAGGCGTTGATTCTGTTTTATTACATATTAAATGCACACCATTTTTCTTTTTTTCGAAATTATTTATTTATTACCGCATTCAAAATTTCATGTGTACTACATTTAATGTGCCACTTCACTGTTCAGTTCCGTCTAACATCTCCACATCACTGTGCTCTTAACGTATCAAAATTAGGGACCTAGTTAACACTTTTAAAAATTGAGAGACCAAATTCAAATTTACATACGAAAATTGGGACCAAATGAATAATTTAGTCTTGTTTTTTTAGAAATGTAAAAATGAACTGAAACCTGTAAGCCAATCCAATTAATTACGGATTTGGATCGGGTTGAATTAAATTTTTTTTACAAATTTTAATACGGATTGATTTTTGATCCGATTTACCTAGAATTTGTAAACTAACTCGTTTAATTCGTCAATCCGATGAACTGGACCAGATTCGAATTTTTTTTAAATCACTAATAAATAAATCTAATTATGTTGATTCAATAAATAATCAACCTGTGACAAGTTGAATCATATTACTCGTTTTGAAATTTCTAATTTTTTAGATGGCTCATGCCGGTAGGTAGCCATCATTGATGGAACATTTATTCGCCAGGGGTCCTCCGCAGATATGAGGATTGCCGGCAATAGATCGATTGTTAAAGGTCAGAAAATAATAATTTGTTGGAATGGGAACCTGATAAATGATTGTAGGACAAGTTTAAGAAACCTAGATTATGCATGATGGACATGTCGGTTGGCAGTTGAATGGGAAAAAAGGCATTTCAAGCAATTTTTGAGAGGTAATGAACATGATTGCAAATAAAAAAATCACATATCTGCACTTGGTAAAACATATGTCGAGAAACAGTCTCGTGGGATCAATGACGATGTAACGTCTCCTTCATGGTTGATTGGCTTTAACTTATCACATAATCATTTGTCATTAACATGTGGTGACAGAATACGATAAGATAACGAATAACTTGTGGACACAGATTAAAAAATAATTAATGTGTATTAACATTATTATTTTTATATTAAAAATTAAAATAATTAAGTACATTAATTAAAATAATTAAGTACATTAATTAAAATATTATAAATTTATATAATAGATTTTTAAAGATAAAAATAGTTTTTTTGTAATTTCAAAACAAAAATTTTAAAATTTTTAAAGTCTTTACTCAAATTGATATTTTAGTTTTGTTTTTTTTTTGTAATTTTATACGTTTAACACTATTTTTTGTTGATTTTTATGTTAGTTTAAACTTTTTTATGTTTAATTATATTTAATTTTTAACAACATTAAAATATCATTATTTTATTATTTAATTATTTTTTAATTTTTATTGGTAGGCATTAAAATATTAAACACACATGTATAATACTTATAGACATTTTTGTCTTTTAATTAAAATAAAATTGTATTAGTAATTATTAGATCAGATTTTATTTAATATCACATTTAAATATGTACTTTTGTAGGATTTAGTATATATTATTTATCCTTAATCGGTGCGCACTGATCCTAAGATAATAATCATATAATTAAATAAGTTAACAGTTGAAATTTAATTAAAAATTTTAAATTTATTGAGGACTCTCATAACATATAAATTTATCAAGAACTCATTTAAAAATTTTCAAATTTATTATAAATTTAAAATATAATTAAACCATTTTTTTAGTATTGTTAACGAATATAATGTTTTAATATTTTTATAAATATTATTAATTAAGTTGGTGAAAATTATTTCACCTTATTTAAGTGAGAATTATGCTCACTTAAACAAAATGATAAAAACTTAATTATTTCTTCTTCTTCTCCAAGCGTAATAAAGGTTTTATAACATGAACTTGAAAAAGAATTTGGTGGGTTAGAATAGAACAAATCAAATAAGAATTTTTAAAGTGACATGATTGAAAACATATCAAAATACTTATAGTGGATTAAACTTTACCAAAAAAAAATATTTTTTATGAAATACATATGAATGAATAATTTATTTAAGGTTTAATTACTCTGATGGTATCCACTTTGTTAGAAGTGTGTCAATCTGGTACCCACTTTTATAAAAGTGTCAATTGCATTCTAATTTTTAAAAAAAATATTTCAATTATGTCCCTTTAATTTTTGAAAAAATATTTCAATTATGTCCCTTTCAAACATAAACATAAATTATTAATGACGTTAACGGCGTGCCACATGTCAGTATGTGATTTTTTAATTTTTTTTTGGCAAAAAATAAATGTTGTGTGTCAGGTCCTTATTGTCACACGTGACATTATTAGTGTCATGTGGCAATACATGTCAACGTCACTCAAATATCATTGTGTTGATCTCAATTTACTTTTCGTATATGTGTTGTTGGTTCAATTTAGTTCCTACCTATTTGTGTCTTATTTAATTTTGTCCCAAAATTTTTTAATAATTAAAAAAAATTAATTCATTCTTTATAAGATTAAAACTAATTAAGTATAAATGTTTTTACAAAATTAAGTAGTGATACATTAATTGTATCTCACTAATTTTCAAAATATAACAATGTTATCTCTCACTAATTTTAAACCAGATTTTTTATTTGCATGAATGTTATACAAATATTTTTTCTATTAAAAATGACTTTTACTACTTGGAGAGAAAGAATGTAAATATCAGTACTTAATTTTTGTAAAAATATTTATACTTAATTAATTTTAATCTTATAAAAAAAGATTAAAAAAGATTTTAATTATTAAAAAAAATTGGGTCAAAATTGAATCAGAGACACATAAGGAGAGACTAAATTGAATCAATGAGACATATATGAGGACTAAATTGAAATCAAGTCAATGACATTTGATGGTAATACTAACACATGACATTGTCCTGCCATGTGGCACTGACAGTGCTACGTTTCACACCATGGACCTATCATGTGATAATTTTTTTTTATAAAAAAAAAATAAAAAAACCACATATTGAGACGTAACACGGCGTAAGTAATTCTGTCTAAAAGGGACTTAATTGAAACACTTATCAATTGAAACACTTATCAAAAATTGGGATGCAGTTGACACTTTTTTTAAAAAATGGGTATCAGGTTGTCATACCTCTATCAAACTTTATTTATTTGTTAAAATTTGATTTAAAAAGAATAAAACTTACATAAAAACTTTAATGTTATGGATCACAAAATTTTTTATTGTTTTATGATTAATTTTTATAATCTTTTACTGGTTGATATTTAATTGAAATTTCTTTTAAAACTAATAATTTGAAAAATAAAATATAATTAAAAATTGATGTTATAAATGAGATAGTTCTAGTTAAATATATTTAAATTCTTTATCTATAAAACTGATTAAGTAATACTAATTATAAAGAATTGAAATTCTAAAAGTTGATTCTTGATGGATGATAAACTGAAATTGATAACACAATTTGAGATAAGAGATTAGTAAAATTAAGCAGCTTAGTATCTCATATATTATTTATTTCTTTTTTTTAAGGAAAAAAATGATATATTTATATTAACAATATTAAAATAGCGCACTTCTTTTTACATAAGTAGTGCCCTAGGTCCTTTGGAATTGGATCTTTAAAATTTAAAAAATTATTTCACTACTTGTGAAATTTACATTCTTACCGAAATCATTTACATAAAGTCGGAAAATAAAGATGTTAGGGATTTAGAAAGAGGGAGAAATGTTTATATTTAAAACTAAAACAAATGTTGACCATAAAACATTATTGGAAAATAATATTCGATATAAACTACCACGGATGTTAAGCAAATGAATTTAAACAATAAATAATGAAATAAATATTTACATGTTGATAATATAAAAATATTATAACACCCATAACTACGTCACACATGGAGTTCATAAGAAACTAAACAAACTCACGTACAGTTTTATAGTAATATTATTCTTTATTCTTTAACATGCGTACATAGATATATAACAGTCGTACACATAAACAACATAAACAAGATGCGCAAGTACTAGAGTGCACTTGTCTTTATTGACTCATGACACACATATAGATATTACATGCTTCACGTATACGATCACACAACTGTTGTAATAAAGGTGTCTTCTTTCTCCTCCTTCACATCGTTGTTCTTCAAGCTTGAAGAGAAAGACCATGAGAGAAGGGTATTTCTTTGTGCCTCTGCTCCAGTTGAAGCAGACCACCCCACACGAACCCATTGAGGGAGCACTGTTTGTAACTGAACATCATAGGAGACAGTGACAGGAGTACCCCCAGGATAATAAATAGAAGCAGTTAGTCTTTTAGAGGCAGAATTATATGTGATGTGTACAGTGGCTGTTTTCCCATTTTGCCAGTTCCACCTTGCAGTTGCCTTCGATATGATAGAGTTCACATCGATTCCAACGTGAATATATGGTGGATCGCCAAAATCGCGATTAGGGTAGGTGTCAAATTCAACAGCAACAACGTTGTTTGTTGCAGCTTTAAAATCAACAGTGGTCTTGTTTACAGAGGTGGAGGAGTTTTTGAAAGCGTTTATGTTGTTAGAAAAGAGTCCAAGGAGTCTACCATTAGAATTTGGAGGGATGACAGTGTCATGTGGTGCAAGGAAGAAGGCAATGCCATCAGCATAAGAAACGTAAGGTGTTGAGATTTGAAAGGTGGCAGTAGTATCAAAGCTTGACAGAACAGCAGAGTCTCCCCAAAGACGTAATGGTGCAGAGTATAACACTCTTCCCACACTAACACCCACAGGATTTCCTGCACTGTTTAACTTAGTGAGTTGTAAAACATTGTTTGTAGAAATGGCATCACCTTGGAAGATAAGATCCTTTTGGTCAGAACCAAATTTGCTGAAGCTGAAAGATAATGATTCTGCTGACTTCACCTTACCAGGGAACATGCACAACATGGTCACAAAGGCAAGCAGAGGAATTATGAATGGATTGTTCTTGTCAGAGATAGCCATGGTGGTGCTATGAGGTTGGAATATTGATGAAGACTCCATGCAGAACCTTTCCTATTTATACTCAATAAATTTAGGGAAGATCCATGCCAAGTGTCCTTTTATATAACACATAATTAATTTCATCATTATCTATTCAGTTGCCAAAACTCTATCTCTTTCTAATTTTATTGTCTAGTTTTTTATTCACAAAATAAAAAATATTTGGGAATCATAACAGCCTCTCAAAATCTAAACACATCTCCAATCAACCTATCAACGAACACATGTCCCCACTTTTCCAAGTATTCAATTAATAATGTCAGTACAATTCTACACACGTTTTTTATTCTTCTTTCATTTCTCATACAATCTAAAAAAATTATCAATTTTTTTTCTCTTCATATTTTTTCTCTTTTTTTTTCTAAACCAAATAAAATGAGCTTTTTATAAATTAAGAGTATTAACATGTTCACTTTTAAAAATAGGAAGCTATGCGTAACATTTTGAAATCGATAATGTATTTAAGCTGATTTCGATTAATCACTCTTAAAAAATCTTATATTTCCTGTCAACTTTATTTTAAAAAAGTTTTTATAAAAGATATTTGTGAAAAAAAATTTGAGAAAATTGTTATCAATTTTTTCACAAAATATTTTGTATAAAATACTTTACGCAACACATTTTGTAAAAAATATTTACAAATTTTATAATTTTATAAAAAATAATTGTCCGTGAAAAAATTATCTACCAATTAACACTTTTAATAAAAACGGCAGAAACAAATCTTTTCTTATAATTTTTTTTAACAAATTTGCAATAAGAGTTTAATGTAATATGAAAATTTGTAGTAATCTTATGATTCTTCTCATAAAATTTTCAAATATTTTAAAAAAAAAAAAAAACAAAATAAGTTTTTTTAATATCTAAATATTTCTAGAAGCATGTTATGCTTTTTATGTCTTTTAAGTGGGAAAACTAAAATTATTTAAAAATTCATATTATTTTCACAAGTTTACCTGCTATTAGTCATTTTTTAGTCGCCTGCAATGAAACATTGATACGTTACTTTTTAATATTTTTATCTTGCTTGAACTTTTTTATTTTATGGGAAATAACGTCAATATTAATTTTAAATCAAATCAAACTTGCAAAATCGATTTTGAACCTATTTGGTTTTCAAATAAGATCTTGGTAAACAATATGAACTTTAAAATCTATAATTATAGTGATAACCTAAAGCTCATCAACTATTTGTTATTATATGAAAATTTATTAAAAAGACAAAAAATACAAAGTATGGAAAGATCGTAACAAATTCATGATAAAAATTATACTTTATGAAACACAAAAAACTATATATATTATGAAAAAAATCTAAATAAATACGTGAAGATCAAACATTAACTTTTTTCTATGAATCAAATCTAAATTAGCTAACTTATGAGTACAATGATTTTCTTCAGAAAAAACATAAGAAACTTTGAATGACATGTATTTATAAAAATGCAAGCATCAACGTCATCTCCCTCAAACACTTAATAAACCGCTCCTTGATCCAAAAAACATGACAAATTAAAGAAAAATCACTCTCTGACCAAAGGCTCTAAAAGTCGTCCTCCAAGCATGTTTCAAATCATAAATGCCCCATAATTTTGACATAAATAGAAGTCCGTACTCCTAAAAAAGCTAAAAACTACCCACATATTCACTTCAACTTCCTCTAAAATTATTAGCACATGAAGCTAAAGTAAGACAAACCTTAATTATACCATCAATATTCACCTCGGGCCAAATAAAAAATATGGGACTTGTCATACTACGTTCATAAATAAAATCACTATACTCTCCCTAGTTTGAATATTGAAAATTTTCTAACACCAAAAAGTAAGAGATAACATTACTCATATATTTTTTAAATTTATTCTCAGTCATGCACACTAACTTCTTAATTTAAAAACTAGCATAAAAAATTGGAAATAAATCATGTGGATAACTGCAGTAATAACAATCACTTCATATAGATAATGTAATCGCCAACAACCTTGATTTGATGACGATCATTGCTCCACGATGACCTTCATGTGCCACAGTGAAAGACCTATTTGTACACCAGGGTTTGTGGTTGCATCCCTTGGTTGTTAAAATTATTGTCAAGTATCTGGAAAAATTTATTTTGTCCCATAAACTTATATATCTAAACTCGCTGACGTCATTCCTCTATGATAGACCTGTGTATAATTAAGAGTGTACAAATATACTACTTAACTTGCCCTACTAATTCATGGTCTTATTTCAATGATGCGACTGTGACTCTAGATTCACTGTTCAAGGGTGGCTCTAACTTTCTTTGTGCGACAATGGCTCTGAGAGAATTTTGTTGTGTTTACATACGAGTTAGCCCATTAGCAACGTAAATTGATATCAACTGAATCAGTAGAGCAAATTATTGAATATAACACCACAAAATCTTAATAAACCAAAATAAATTCATAAATTATTTAAATCTATCTATGTCCAAAGCAATGTAAAAACTCTAAACTCAAAAAGAGATAAGTATAAACAGAACAAAACATTTTCGTTGTATTTTATTCTTCCTGAACTTTTTTATTTTCTTGTTAATCACATCCAATAAGAATATTAACTTTAAATCAAATTAAACTAATAAAATTGATTTTGAAGTTATTTGATTTATGTTCAAAAGTTTTTGTTCTAAAGTTAAATTACCGCAAAATTTTAATATGATATATAATATTTTATTGCACATAAAAGTTGATTATTGTTTTAATGTTGAAACACTCATGAATGTAGAGTTAATTTGTTTTTGTCAAGTGGGTCATCAATTTATTAGACCCACACTGATTTAATTAAGAAAAATAAAAGTAGATACTTTTTTATGGTCTCCCGATCTATTATACAATTTAAATATGCAACCCTTCCATCAAGTTTGAGATTTGTTAAGAGAAAAAATAGAATGAGAAACAGAGACAGACAGAAGTTGTGAGTGCCTCTAGTCATAAAAGAAGAAGTCATCAGAGAGAGTGAAGAAGAAGAAAAGAGCAACCAGTTTATCTTGTGCAAATATATGCAAAGAATTTATCTTGGAGAAAAGATTTTATTCCTCTTCTCATGTATTGAGGTCACTCTATTGTTTATTTAAAGTATTTATTGGGGTTGTTATTCACCTTGTTGGTGAGGAGAATAATGCTCTGTTGATAATTGATAATTGGAATCTCTTAAAGAAGTTGTGGTGTACTCATTAATTTTTATTAGTATAAGATTTTACTGTACTAGATCTCGTGGGTGTTTCTCCGTATTTTATGCTTTGGTGTGTGTTAGTTCCTCCATTTCTCTATTTTATACATTTTTTATTTTACATATTATTTATTTATGGAATATTTGAACTCCTAACATTTTTTACATTGAACTAAACATTTAATAATTTTGTTGAAATATAAACTTTCGTTATGAAAGATATTAAAAAATATATACAAATTTTATTGAACTAGCTTTCAAATTTATTAAATTACCAACAAACAACTAAATTTAATAAAAAAATTGTATTACAAAACATGTAAGTATTTGAGATCTATGATAAAAAAACATATTTTTCAAATTATCTTTAAAATAAATTATTTTAAAAATAATAATAGTTAAAGGACATGGACCTGGAGTATAGGAATAAATGTATTCCTGTGGTTACTGTCTACTCTTGAATGAACTTGGACATTTGTGGCAACTAAATGCCACCCATCAATTTCTATGTTCAAAATATAAATTAACAAAAAATATAAACACATTTTAAAATTTATTCACGCACCATTTTTTTATTTTATTTTTATACTCCATCAACTTTTTTATTTGATTATTAATCACGTCCAATGAGAATACTAATTGTAAATCAAATTAAACTTGTAAAAGTTATTTGATTTATGTTTAAATGGTTTTATTCTAAAATTAAATTACCGCAAAATTTTAATATAATACTTTATTAAACGCAAAATTAAAAGAAAATTACATATTGACACGTAGCACGCAATTAACGGTGTTAATAATTTTTTTTTCTGAAAAAAAATCTAATTGAAGTACATTTTCAAAAGTTTGGATGCAATTGTCACTTTTCTAAAAGTAATGACCAAATTGTCACACTCCTATCAAAGTGAGGATCGTCTGAGTAATTAAACCTTGATAACATTATGTTTCTTCTACCGTAATTATTTATTATTTTATAAAAATTAATTAATTCATATTGAAACAGAAAGGAAACAGATATAGGTATGGTACAATTATATATCTTTTATCAGGTGAGAATGATAATGAGAATGAGACCAAAAATTGATACCTATTGAATTTTAGTATGGGATGAGGATGATTTTTTTTTTGATAGGGAGATGTGATAGTGAAACTCGTCTCCACCTTGTTGTCATCCTTAATTACAAAACATATATGAATAAGATATATGGATGACAAATAAATACATCATCATAGATATTATCTTAAACTGTCCCTATTTTGATGTGCAATTCCAACATTCCCTGAGTAAGAGTATTACTCAAACTTTCTAACTGGGTATGGGGATGAAAATGAATAATACATATTTGTCCCGTCCCTCTTTCTACACCCGCCTTAATACTATTTTTCGCCCTCATTTTCATCTCCAATTAAATCTCCTGGTGTACCAAATTATTTATAAAACACACATTTAACTTCTTTTTAATATTTTTATTTATTTATTTATTATTCTTATCATGTAAATAATTTATTAATTTTTTTTATATATATTTTTTTATTTTCTAACTCATTATCATAGGTGTAATTTTATCTCTATAATTACATAAAAAATTCATTTACTAAAATATAATAATTTAATGTTATTGTCATCAATTTTTTATAAATATTTTGTTTTCATAAAATTTTATTTAATATTTTAATTTGAAATATATATAATTATAACTTCTTTCTAAATTTTTTATATTAAAAAAAAATACATTATTTTGATATTAAAAATGAGAATCCATACTTTAGATATTAAATATTTGATAATGTTATATTTTTTTATATTTAATATTAAAAAAACGAAAATACATTATTTTGATAATTTTTTATAAAATTCAATTAATTAATATTAAAACATTAAAAAAATACCGACACATATATGTGTATATATCCAGTACATGATCAGATAGAAAATGAAACAAATTTTATACCTGTTAAATTTAAATATGAAAATGTGAATTTATTTTTTTCATTAAGAATTAGTATAAGATAACAAAATCTGTCTTAACCAGCTTATTCTCATCCATAGTAATAACTTTAAAAGAAAAATAATATTTTAAAAATAATAATAGTTAAAGGGACATGGACGTGGGGTATAGGAATTCATTTATTCCTTTGTTGCTGTCTACTCTTGAATGAACTTGGATATTTGTGGCAACTAAATCCAATCCATCAATTTTTACGTTAAAAATATAAATTAATAAAAACTATAAACAAGTTTTTAAAATTCACTCAAACACATTTTTTTCATTGTATTTTTATTCTTCCTCAACTTTTTTATTTGATTATTAATCACGTTCAATGAGAATATTAATTAAAAACAAAATTAAACTCGTAAATTTAATTTTGAAGATATTTGATTTATGTTCAAAATTTTTGTTCTAAAGTTAAATTACCGCAAAATTTTAATATGATATATAAAATTTTATTGCACATAAAAGTTGATTATTTTTTTAATTTTGAAACGGTGGTTAACTTGTTTTTGTCAAGTGGGTCATTCATTTATTAGACTCACACTGATTTAATTAAGAAAAATAAAAAAAGATACTTTTTTATGGTCTTCCAGCCTATTATGCAATTTAAATATGTAACCATTCCATCAAGTTTGAGATTTGTTAAAAGAGAAAATAGAATGAGAAACAAAGACAGACAGAAGTTGTGAGTGCCTCTAGTGAGAAAAAAAAAAGTTATAAGAGAGAGTGAAGAAGAAGAAAAGAGCAACCAGTTTATGTTGTGCAAGTCTGTGCAGAGAATTTACCTTTGAGAAAAGATTTTATTCATCTTCTCATATATTGAGGTCACTCTATTGTTTATTTAAAGTACTCATTAGGTTGTTACTCACCTTGTTGGTGAAAAGAATAGTGCTCTATTGATCATTGGAATCTTCCAAAGAAATTGTGGTGTACTCATTAATTTTTATTAGTATAAGATTTTACTGCATTAGGTTTCATAGATTTTTCTCCATATTTGATGCTTTGGTATTTGTTAATTCCTCCCTTTCTCTATTTTATACATTTTTTTTATTTTACATATTATTTATTTAAGAAATATTTGATCTCCTGACAGTTTTTACATTTAACTAAACAATTAATAATTTTGTTGACATATAAACTTTCGATATGAAAGATATTAAAAAATATATACAAATTTTATTGAACTAGCTTTCAAATTTATTAAATTACCAACAAACAACTAAATATAATAAAAAAGTTGTATTACAAAACATGTAAATAATTAAGATCTATGATAAAAAACATATTTTTCAAATTATCTTTAAAATAAATTATTTTAAAAATAATAATAGTTAAAGGACATGGACATGGGGTATAGGAATAAATTTATTCCTGTGGTTACCGTTTACTCTTGAATGAACTTGGACATTTGTGGCAACTAAATGCAACCCATCAATTTCTATGTTCAAAATATAAATTAACAAACAATATAAACACTTTTTTAAAATTTATTCATGCACATTTTTTTATTTTATTTTTATACTCCATCAACTTTTTTATTTGATTATTAATCACGTCCAATGAGAATACTAATTGTAAATCAAATTAAACTTGTAAAATTAATTTTGAAGTTATTTGATTTATGTTTAAATGTTTTTATTCTAAAATTAAATTACCGCAAAATTTTAATATAATATTTTATTAAACGCAAAATTAAAAAAAAATTACATATTGACACGTAATACGCCATTAACTGTGTTAGTATTTTTTTGTACTGAAAAAGAACTTGATTGAAGTCTTTTTTTTAAAGTTTGGATGCAATTGACACATTGACATTTTTTAAAAAGTGATGACCAAATTGTCACACTCCTATCAAAGTAAGGATCATATGAGTAATTAAACCTTGATAATATTTTGTATAAAATACTTTACTCAATACATTTTGTAAAAAATACTTGCAAATTTATAATTTTATAAAAAATAATTGTCCACGAAAAAATTATCTACCAATTAACATTTTTAATAAAAACGGCAGAAACAAATCTTTTCTTATAATTTTTTTTAACAAATTTGTAAGAAGAGTTTCATGTAATATAAAAATTTGTAGTATTCTTAAGAATCTTCTCGTAAATTTTTCAAATATTTTCTGAAAAAAAATAAATAAAATAAGTTTTTTTAATATCTTAAGATTTCTAGAAGCATGTTATGCTTTTTATGTCTTTTAAGTGAGAAAACTAAAATTATTTAAAAATTTATATTATTTTCACAAGTTTATCTACTATTAGTCATTTTTTAGTTGCCTGCAATGAAACATTGATACGTTACTTTTTAATTGTATTTTTATCCTGCTTGAACTTTTTTATTTGATGGTAAATAACGTCAATATTAATTTTAAATCAAATCAAACTTGCAAAATTGATTTTGAACATAATTGGTTTCAAATAAGATTTTGGTAAACAATATAAACTTTTTGACATGACATCTCAATAGTAATAACTTAAAACTCATCAATTATTTGTTATTGTATGAAAATTTATTAAAAAAAAAAATACAAAGCATGGAAAGACCGCAACAAACTCATAATAAAAATTATATTTTATGAAGCACAAAAAACTATACATATTATGAAAAAAATCTAAATAAATATATGAAGATAAAATATTAACTCACATTTTTTTTCTATGAATCAAATCTAAATTAGCTAACTTATGAGTATAATGATTTTCTTCAGAAAAAACATAATAAACTTTGAATGACATGTATTTACAAAAATGCAAGCATCAACATCATCTCCCTCTAACACTTAATAAACTGCTCCTTGATCCAAAAAAATATGACAAACTAAAGAAAAATCACTCTCTAACCAAAGTCTTTAAAAATCATCCTCCAAGCATGTTTCAAATCATAAATGCCCCATAATTTTGACATAAATAGAAGTCTGTACTCCTAAAAAAGCTGAAAACTACCCACATATTCACTTCAACTTCCTCTAAAATGATCAGCGCATGAAACTAAACTAAGACAAACCTTAACTATACCATCAATTTTCACCTCGGACCAAATAAAATATGGAACTTGTCGTATTACGTTGATAAATAAAATCACTATATCCTCCCTAGTTTAAATAATAAAAATTTTCAACACAAAAAATAAGAGATAACATTATTTATATATTTTTTAGATTTATTAGATTTATTCTCAGTCGTACACATGAATTTTTAATTTAAAAACTAACATAAAAAATTGTAATTAAATCATATGAATAACTGCAGTAATAACCATCATTTCATAAAGATAATAATGCAATCGCCAACAACCTTGATTTGATGACCATCATTGCTCCACGATGACCTTCATGTGACACACTGAAAGACCTATTTGTACACCAATGTGTGTGGTTGCATTCCTTGGTTGTTAAAATTATTGTCAAGTATCTGGAAAAAATTATTTTGTCCCATAATCTTATATATCGATCTGAACCCGTTGATGTCCTTGCTCTATGATAAAGCTGGGTATAATTAAGAGTGCACAAATATACTACTTGACTTGCCCTACTAATTCACGATCTTACTTCAATGATGCGACGGTGACTCTAGATTCACTGTTCAAGGGTGGCTCTAGCTTCGTTGTGCGACAATGGCTCTGGAAGAGTTTTGTTGTGTTTTCATAGGAGTTAGCACCACAAAATCTTAATAAACCAAAATAAATTATTTAAATCTATCTATGTCCAAAACAATGTAATAACTCTAAACTCAAAAAGAGATTAGTATAAACAGAACAAAACATTTTCATTGTATTTTATTCTTCCTGAACTTTTTTATTTTCTTGTTAATCACACCCGATGAGAATATTGACTTTAAATCAAATTAAACTAGTAAAATTGATTTTGAAGTTATTTGATTTATGTTCAAAAGTTTTTGTTCTAAAGTTAAATTACCGCAAAATTTTAATATGATATATAATATTTTATTGCACATAAAAATTGATTATTGTTTTAATTTTGAAACACTCATGAATGTAGAGTTAACTTGTTTTTGTCATGTGGATCATCAATTTATTAGACTCACACTGATTTAATTAAGAAAAATAAAAGGAGATATTTTTTTATGGTCTTCCGGTCTATTATGCAATTTAAATATGTAACCATTCCATCAAGTTTGAGGTTTGTTAAGAGAGAAAATGGAGTGGAAAACAAAGACAGACAGAAGTTGTGAGTGCCTCTAATGAGAAAAGAATAAGTCATCAGAGAGAGTGAAGAAGAAGAAAAGAGCAACCAGTTTATCTTATGTAAGTCTGTGCAGAGAATTTACCTTGAAGAAAAGGTTTTATTCTTCTTCTCATATACTGAGGTCACATTCTTGATGAAGAGAATTGTGCTTTATTGATTATTGGAATCTCTCAAAGAAGTTGTGGTGTACTCATTAATTTTGATTAGTATAAGATTTTACTACACTAGGTCTCGTAAGTGTTTCTTCATATTTTATGTTTTGGTATTTGTTAATTCCTTCCTTTCTCTATTTTATACATTTTTTTATTTTACATATTATTTATTTAAGGAATATTTAATCTCCTAACAGTTTTTACATTGAACTAAACAATTATTAATTTTGTTGAAATATAAACTTTAGTTATGCAAAGATATTAAAAAATATATACAAATTTTATTGAACTAGCTTTCAAATTTATTAAATTACCAACAAAAAACTAAATTTAATAAAAAAATTGTATTACAAAACATGTAAGTAATTAAGATCTATGATAAAAAAAATATTTTTCAAATTATCTTTAAAATAAATTATTTTAAAAATAATAATAGTTAAAGGACATGGACGTGGAGTATAGGAATAAATTTATTCATGTGGTTACTGTCTACTCTTGAATGAACTTGGACATTTGTGGCAACTAAATTCAATCCATCAATTTCTACGTTAAAAATATAAATTAATAAAAACTATAAACACGTTTTTAAAATTCACTCAAACACATTTTTTTCATTGTATTTTTATTCTTCCTCAACTTTTTTATTTGATTATTAATCACGTCCAATGAGAATATTAATTATAAATAAAATTAAACTTGTAAATTTGATTTTGAAGTTATTTGATTTATGTTCAAAACTTTTTGTTCTAAAGTTAAATTACCGCAAAATTTTAATATGATATATAATATTTTATTGTAGATAAAAGTTGATTATTGTTTTAATGTTGGAAGAGTCATGAATGTAGGGTTAACTTGTTTTTTTTTAAGTGGATCATCAATTTATTATATACCACATTGATTTAATTAAGAAAAATAAAAGGAGATAACTTTTTATGATCTCCCGACCTATTATGTAATTGAAATATGCAACACTTCCATCAAGTTTGAGGTTTGTTAAGAGAAAAAATAGAATAAGAAACAGAGACAGATAGAAGTTGTGAGTGTCTTTAGTGAAAAAAAAAAGTTATAAGAGAGAGTGAAGAAGAAGAAAAGAGCAACTAGTTTATGTTGTGCATGTATGTGCAGAAAATTTACCTTTGAGGAAAGATTTTATTCCTCTTCTCATATATTGAGGTAACTCTATTATTTATTTAAAGTACTCATTAGGTTGTTATTCACTTTCTTGGTGAAAAGAATAGTGCTCTATTGATCATTGGAATCTCCCAAAGAAATTGTGGTATACTCATTAATTTTTATTAGTATAAAATTTTACTGCACTAGGTCTCGTGAATTTTTTTTCATATTTTATGCTTTAGTGTTTGTTAGTTCCTTCATTTCTCTATTTTATACATTTTTTTATTTTACATATTATTTATTTATGAAATATTTGAACTCCTAACATTTTTTACATTGAACTAAACATTTAATAATTTTGTTGAAATATAAACTTTTGTCATGCAAAGATATTAAAAAATATATACAAATTTTATTGAACTAGCTTTCAAATTTATTAAATTACCAGCAAACAACTAAATTTAATAAAAAAATTGTATTACAAAACATGTAAATAATTAAGATCTATGATAAAAAACATATTTTTCAAATTATCTTTAAAATAAATTATTTTAAAAATAACAATAGTTAAAGGACATGGACGTGGGGTATAGGAATAAATTTATTCCTGTGGTTACTGTCTACTCTTGAATGAACTTGGACATTTGTGGCAACTAAATGCCACCCATCAGTTTCTATGTTAAAAATATAAATTATTAAAAATTATAAACAAATTTTTAAAATTCATTAAACTAATTTTTTCATTATATCTTTTTGCTTCCTCAACTTTTTTATTTGATTAATTATCACATCCACTATCCACTGAGAATATTAATTTAAATCAAACTAAACTTGTAAAATTGATTTTGAAGTTATTTTAGTTAAATTGGAATATATTTTTGGTCGTGAAAATTAGAATTAGTCTATCTTCAAAATTTTGGACCAATTTAGTCTCAATCTTTACGAAATGCATGAATTTATTTTTTAACCAAATTTTGTTAAGTTTATTTGACATTTTATATGTATTTCTCAGCTAACATTAAAGCGATGTCAAATATTACCATGAAACACAATTTAAACATTAAATAAACTGAATAACATAATAGTTACTAATTAAATTTCCATGTTTCTAAAGTTGTGAGATTAAAATGGATCAAATTTTCAAATAGTTACTAATTTCAATTTCTACTAAAATTTTAATATAACATTTTATTATATTACATAATATTGTTTTAATTTAAAAACAGTCATGAACATAGCGTTATTGTTTTAACATTAAACTAAATATGTAATAATTTATTGGAATAGATATTTTTGTTAGTGCTTAAACAGCGCAATTAAAAAATGTATAAAAATTTTATTGAACTAGTTTTTAAAGTTATTAAATTACCATCAAACAATTAAATTCAATAAAAAAATAATTGTATTACAAAACATCTAAGAGTAACATCTACGATAAAAATAAATAAAAATTAACTTTAAAATAAAAAATATTTTAAAATTAATGATAGTTAAAGGGACATGAACTTGGGTATAGAAATTCATTATTCCTTCCTGTGTTGCTGGCAACTCTTGAATGAACTTGGACATTTATGGCAACTAAATTCAATCCATCAATTTCTACGTTAAAAATATAAATTAATAAGAACTATAAACACGTTTTTAAAATTCACTCAAACATATTTTTTTCATTGTATTTTTATTCTTCCTCAACTTTTTTATTTGATTATTAATCACGTCCAATGAGAATATTAATTTTAAATCAAATTAAACTTGTAAATTTGTTTTTTGGAAGTTATTTGATTTTAAATGTTTTTGCTCTGAAAATAAATTACCGTGAAATTTTAATATAGTATTTTATTACACATAAAAGAAGCATAAGATTGTTTTAATTTAAAGATAGTTATGAACTTAGCTTATATTTTTTAACATTAAACTAAACATGTAATAATTTATTGCAATGTATACTTTTGTTAGTGCTTATATACAGCGCAATTAAAAAATGTATACAAATTTTATTGAAATAGCTTTTAAAGTTATTAAATTACCATCAAACAATTAAATTTAATAAAAAATTGTATTACAAAACATATAAGAGTAATATATTTATGATAAAATAAAATAAAATTAACTTTAAAATAAAAAATATTTTAAAAATAATATTAGTTAAAAGGACATGGACGTGGCTATAGTAATTTGGACATTTATGGCAACTAAATGCCACTCATCTTCCTCAACCAACACCCATCATTTTCTTTGTTCAAAATATAAATTGATAAAACAACAAAAGCTATAAACACATTTTTAAATACTAGTTTATTCTTTTTTTCTTCTTTTCATTTTTTTAGTATTTTACTAAATTAAAAAAAAAATTATATTATTGAAAAATATTTTTATGTAGTTATTAATATATATATATATATATATATATATATATATATATATATATATATATATATATATATATATACTCTGATATAGAGTAAGTCTCTTTTGGATAATGTTTATTGGATAAAGTAAGTTAATGATATTCTTTTATTTGGGAATTATATATTATTATATTTAGGTAATATTATCATGAATGGGTTGAAAAGATTAAAAAAATAATCACTTATTGTGTCAGGTCTAGGGTACATGTCATATTAAATTTGACTTATTATGACAGGTATTCAATAACCTGTCATAGTAAGTCAAATTTAGTATGAAAGGTTTTCGTAGCGTCATAAAAAGAGCGTACTTTCTATGACTCTCGCAACTATGACACTAGAATACATGTTATAGTAAGTCATTTTTACCTGTGATAAAATGTGTTTTCTGCATTAGTCTCTACAAAGTCATTGCTAATAGGTTTCACCCTACCATTCACGACGTAGGCTAAGGAAAAATTCTTAAACTAGGATCTTTTGCTACTCTCACCACATAACACATTCTACTCTATCTGAGTGTGAATGGTTATTACAGTGTCAAGATACCATTACTTGAATCGAATCCATACATTAACGTATACACTAAAGAAAACACAACAATAAGATTTTCTGCATGAAATTCCTTAAATCATAACAACTTATATCTTTACTTCAATCCTTGCAAATTCATATAAGTATTGAAAACCAACAAAACCAGCCAAAATAAAAACTATATAGCAAAACAAAAACATTGAATTGTCTTACGCCTAGCGGTACTAATGGCATACCTAACACTAACATTCCTAAACCCAAGATCCACTTAGTGCCTAGTGGCCTAAGCCGACACCTTGCGTTGGCAGCCCCTAAAGTTCTTTGTGATGAGTGCGCGCCTAGCACCAAAGACCATTGAAGCTCTTTGAAATAGGCATGCTTAGTGGCACAAACCACAACTCAGCTCTATCACAAAAATATTCACTGACTTTATAATTGGGTTTTTGTGCCCAACGCCCACCCACACCACCCAACACCATGAGACCATATTGTTGAATTGCAGAGGTTTACTTGTTCAATTACTGAAATTGGAACTTCCAAACCTTTTCTTAATCCCAAGAGTAATTTATATATCATTTCTATAAGACATTTTAAAGCAATCCAAACCTATTTTTTCAATCCTCTTCAATTTATAAAAGGCTTAACTAAAATTTGTACTAAAAAAATTGAAAATTGATATGTAAACTATTATACGACATATCAAACATCACTACTATTACATGAAAATATATAAAAAAGAAAAATTAAAGTAATTTAAGGATAAGTCGCCGTCTATGGGGATCGAACCCACGACCACGTGGTTAAAAGCCACGCGCTCTACCACTGAGCTAAGACGGCACAATATTAGGTTAAATTAAATTAAATTAAATTAAATCATATATATATATATATATATATATATATATATATATATATATAAAAAAAAAAATAAAAAAAAAAAATATAGTTGGTTTAAAACAACATCGGTGCACTTTTAACTAGGTTTTAAGTCATTGTTAGTTGTAAAAACATGCCACAATCAGTACCAATTTGGCCAATTGCTCAAGCATAACTCTCTCATTCAATCATACACTAAAATCAACATATTAACACCAAACGAAAGCATATTCATAGTACCTTACCATTTCAAATAGTTTTTCACATTCACAATGTCCCACTTCAAAACTTCATTCACATAGTTCATCAATACATTTCAAGTAACAGAATAATCAACTCAATATCACACCAAAATCAATTCACAATTCAAAAATCTAAACAATCAACCATATATTAAAATTATATAATTTAGCTTCCCTCACCTTTAAAACACCTCTAGACAACTCTAAACAACAAAACACATCAAGCTCCACGAGATGTTCTATCTACACATATAAACATTACAAGAATAATTCGAACATACTATTATGATCACTAGTGAATAAAGACTTTTAGAGAAGATTAAAACCACACATACAACCAAGAGGAGGGCATATGCAAACCATAACAGATTTGACCAAGGGAAAAAATGGCAGAAATTCAACTTAATAGAAAGGAATCATATAACGAAGATCATTCAAGCGGTCTCCGATCTTTAAACAAATAATAGAGAGAGAAAACTCCTATAGAGGAATCATAGAACTCTAGAAGTGTAGTTTCTAAAGCAATAAAGTGTTTTAAAATAATCACTAACACAAAAAAGCTCTAACATCTATTATTTTAGTATTCTGACGTTTGTTGAAGGTCAGATGTCATATCTAAAGATGTTAAATTGATGTTTGTTCTCTTTGAATAGACATCAATTAACGTCTAGTACATTTGTAACAAACATTAATTGATACTTGTTGCATGGACAACAAATGTCAATTTGTGGGTTATTTTTTTAAAATTTTGTGTCAACATTTTCTTCCACTTAAACCATGAAAAAACAATATACAATTCAAGAATATACAACAAAAATTTCCAAAACTTTTTAAGTACTCTGAATATCTCAAATAAAGCTATAAAACATGGGAAAATGGGTGAAAAATACTATGAAAAAAAACATGTTAGACTCTATGATCAAGTTTAAAGTTTTTCACCCAAAAATCTTACCAACATCTCAAACCTGAGCAGTCAACATTTGAATAAAAAAAATTTGAGTCAAAATGTAACCTTTTTGGGCACACATATGAATGAAAAAACTAACCTTAATGCGAAAAGCAATCAAGAAGAATGAAGGTTTGAGTCCAAATGAGCACCCAAAACAAGATGGAGTGAAATGGGTTGAAAAACTTTCTTATACAAGTTTGACATTGTTGTTGCACTTTGAAGGTTTCCCGCATACAAGAAAGAGAAAGGTGAGGACGTTGGCGCTGGTTCTGAAATTTTAAAATGCAAATTAACATCGAACCCCCTCAAAATAAACGTTAAAGGACCTCGGACCTAGGGTCAACAAATGTTAAAGGACGTCGGACTACCTTAGGTCTGACATCAAATTCGGGATTGATGTTTGTTATGAGAGTGTCTGACATCAATTTTGACAAAATATTTATAAAAATGTCATCACACATTTTTAAAGTTGAATCTAACTATATGCGAAATGAAATTAGTGACATTATAAATCCTTTTTGCACTAGTGAAAGAAATTAGTTTAATAAAACTTCCTATTTACATTAAAACACTTTAATATTATAACTATCGAGACTCACTATTTTAATTCACTATTAAATTTAAAATATCATTTTATAAATCATTATATTGGTCTCATTATTTTAGAACCATTGTCAAATCTAAATTACATTTTCTATATCTTATTATCTACTTGTTTTTCTTTTAGAATTGATTAGAAAATATTTAAGCTCTTCATATCATATTAAAATGTTGGAGAATATTGAATCACAATAAATATAAAAGTAAAGAAAAAAAATGTATTGTATGAGAAGAGAATAATTTATAATTACAAAACTTCAACAATTTCAAATGAATCCCAAAATTGCTTTAGTAAATTCTTATAATCATGTCTCTCCTAAAGTAAATAATAATTAGAGGTGCTCTCATTTTCTTATTGGAGGGTTGTGAATTTGAAAATATGTGTCCATCTATTTAGTACGTCAATTTCACTTTTTAGATTTTATTCACAATAATTTTCATATGTCAACACATTTCAACTGCCTAAAAGTGTTGTCAAATATTATAAATACTAAATCCTTGATTTTGTTTGATAACACTTAATAAACCCATTCCAAAGTAGATAGATCTATGTTTTTTATTTTATTTTTTTCTTATTTTTTTTTTCTCTGCTCTTTTGTCTGCAGCAGCAGTGATGATAGAAGCAACTATGGTAGTAACGACAATAGTGCAATAATGAAAATGCCTAAGTATGATGTTATTATTGTAGAGATGCAGTTAGTAATTGAAACAAATTTATTGCCTTTTTCAAAGTTAAAACTCATTGTATTGGCTAAAGTTAATGCATTTCAGCTTATAAGCAAAAAGTTAAAGTCAGAATTGTGTTGTGTCAAACTCATTATTCTCCATTAGATACCTTTAGAACAATTCTGCTATTTTATAGCGCCCAACATTACACTATATTTAAGGTTAAATATTTAAATTAGTCACTTACTTCCTAAGAATTTTCAAGTGAGTTTCCAAATTACATATATAAAAGTTAGGTCGAATTTAATTTGTACATACTTATTTATTTAACCTAATACAAAATACTTGGGTTGAATTAAATTTTTGCATTACATTCAATCTAACCCAATTTACTCATTATTGATTGGATAAAGTTAGTTCAGTGGATCACAAATTTTAAACTATATGTTTCTTTTGTTAAAATTTATAATTTTCAAATTTTTTAGATATAGAAGGGTGAATTTTGTGATGAGAACGTGTATATAAAACACAAAATCACGATTAGTCCCAATCAGATTCTTTCTACAAGCATAAACATATGCTTGTTTGACTTTAAAAGTTAGAATAGAAACTTGTATTGTATGAGAGTGAAGTCACCAAAAACGAAAAAGAAATTTATACGGGTATCCGCACTTCAAACATTTTCGTGCATTCATGTCTTTGAAAACCCATATTTTTTATTATGATGTCGACTACGTCACACGTGTGTACATTATTTTCACTATTGTAAGTTATGCTTGATATTCTAACACACAACACCTAATATTAACATTTTTACGTTCCAATATTTTGCTTTGAAGGTAATTATTTCCAAGCATGGTTACGGAATTCACAGCAAACTAAATAAACTCATATTTACTGGTTTTAGTAATATTCTTCACTTTTATATATATATAAACAAGAAAAACCGACTCATACATAAACACCACACAAGTATACACCATACTTGTCATTATTGACTCATCATATATTATATATATATTACATGCTTGTAAGATATAGTTGATCCACGTATATGATCACACAACGGTTGTAATAAAGATCTCTTGTTTCTCCTCCTATGCCTCGTTGTTCTTCAAGCTTGAAGTGAAAGACCATGAGAAAATGGTATTTCTTTGTGTCTCTCCTCCGGTTGAACCACTGAACCCTACACGAACCCATTGAGGAAGCACTGTATTTAACTCAACATCATAGGAGAGAATCACAGTATTCCTCCCAGCATAAAAAGTAGCAACAGTGAGTCGTATTGCGGCCCAAACCCAATATTAGGGGTAACAAACCCTCGAACCTTCGAGGTGAAGAGAACTCCCATGGCGACAAAGCTTCAGAGGAGAATCATGAGAAAAGAAAGGAAGCGCGAAGAAGAGAAGA